>Ga0257106_1000113_pt1 | contig 49547 bp, 56 predicted proteins | sample LP_taG_3_FD_190177 | JGI IMG/M metagenome (GOLD analysis project Ga0257106, IMG submission 190177) | Marine microbial communities from Northeast Subartic Pacific Ocean, Canada - LP_J_2011_P26_10m | ecosystem: Environmental > Aquatic > Marine > Oceanic | place: Canada: Northeast Subartic Pacific...
AATTTAACAGAAAGTGAAAGAGAAATCCAAAATTATTTCAAAAAGCACAAATTAGAAAAATGGAGCAAAGGTCTACAAAAAGGACTACGCGTTTATCAGGAAGATACATATGATGACGAGCGAAAACAATTAGAAGAACAAGCAATAAATGATTTTAAGTTTGGAAATAATGACGCTGTTACTGATATGGTAAGAAATATATATGAGGTGGAAAATACAAATGACAGACAAGAAACCGAATTTATAGAAAATGAAGAATATAGTTTAGAACTTATTGCAGAAGATGACGATTATGGCGAACGTGATGGTGATGAAGAGTTTTAATGATTGATATATTTTATTTATTTGAATCAAATAAATAAAATCAAATCATATAATATATGAATCGCAATATTATACGAAGGAATATTACATCAGTTTCAATAGTAATTTTTATTATATTATACACATTAGTTTTATCATTCAAACCAGCCTTTATTTTTAAAAATGACGGTAATCTAAGAAATTTTGGAATAGGTTTTAGAGACAAAACAGTGATACCAGCGTGGCTACTTGCTATAATATTAGCTATTATCTCTTATCTAATAGTTCTATACTACATAGCATTACCCAAATTATTACGTTAAACTGTTGTTATGTTTTCATATTTATTTAATTTATATCTTATTTAAATTATAAAACAGTTTTACTTAATTCTTGTAATTTAGATTCATTGTAATTACAACCCGAATTTATAATGGAATTTGTAGCAATCGAAATAACTAATGAACCAGATAACATATACCAAAAGAATTTTGCAACCGACTCTTTTAGATATATCATATCTTTTAGACGATCTAATTTAGAAGGTTTATTATCGCCTTGGGGTGTATCATAACCATCTTGCAGTAAATCTTTCATAGAATCTATGAATTCATCAATATTTTGCATCGTAATCTCATTTATTAACAAGGATTGATTACCGTATATATAATTTATTGTTTCTCTCGCTTTTTCATTATTTGAATTATCGGGAGTTTTGAATACTTCTTTAATTGTATCTTTTACACCAAATAAAGTTGTTATTAAATAACCAAATGTATTTGAAAAAGGACTTAACCATCCTGGAAAAATTAATATCATTAAATTTAATATACCAAATATTAGGACCCATGGGACAATAGTAACATACATTGCTGTTGTATATTGGTATGTGTTATTACACATACCAGCAGTTATATTCAAATTAAGTAAATACTGTGATAAACCCAATAACAAAAAATAACCGAAATCAAGGGCATGAGATGCTGTTTTTGATTTCTTTTGTTTTGATGGGCGACCAAGCAAGTAACTTATAAAAAAGTATACAACAGTAATAATTATAAAAAATGTAAATCCAATTTGTGTATCAATACCTTCCATATAAATAATGTGGACAATATATTTTGAAATAATACTATATATATTTAATGGATAGTAACCCTATTTTATGTGAACCGGGTATTAAATATTTATTGAAAAGTTCTCTAAATGAAAGTCATAAATTTAAAGAAAAATATATTAACTTTTTTTTCAATGTTTCAATGTTAATATTTTTTATAGTAATACTTTGTTGTATACTATATTATAGATACAAAGGTAGATTAACACCAAGCGAAATAGCAATTAAACAACGAAGAGAAAAAGAGTATATTGTTTCGAAATTACAACAATTATCGGCTATTAAAACAAAAAACAATATGTTAACAGATTTGCCAACATTCGATACATTTTAAATGTTATAATAAGTATATATGAACGATAACGTTTTTAATGCTATTGATAATTATTATAAATTAAAACAAAAATATGAACAACAATTAGAAAATAAAAAAAAACCGATTCGAAATAATACAGATTTAACAAAAAAAGAAAAAAAAATAAAATTCAAACAGATTAAAATAAATTGTATAAATTGTGGGAAAAAAGGAGGTAGTGTATTTACTCAAAAAAACAATGTATTAAGTGCCGTATGTGGTAATACTACTAAACCGTGTAATTTAAATATAAACATAAATCGTGGTGATTATACTAATATATATAATACAGAAGGACTAATCCAAAAAGACATTGAAAGTATTAAAAAAAAAATAATGTTGTTAAAATTAGATTTGTTATTTAATTATGCTGATGAAAGTGTTATAATCAAAGAATTTAATATTGAAAAAAAAAATATTAGTAATCTTACACAATCTTTATTAAGTATTCGTAAACAATATTTATCTATTATTGACAATCAAGAGGACAAGCTTTTTGTTAATGATGGTAATATTAAAATACAGATTTTAAAAGAGCAATTAAAATCATTAGTTGAAAAGTATACCGATAATAACAATAATGCTTTTATTAGTGAAATAATAGAAACTTATATTCGGGATATAAGACCATTATCAAGAGAGATACAACGAAAATCATATAATCACATGGAAATATACGATAATATAAAGGAAAATAAATATGAACTATTGCAAAATAAATATAACTATACTGATTTACATATTGCTATTAATAACACCAATGAGGCAAGAATAATTTCTAATAAACAATGATTTTAATAATTAGTATATATATATGAAAATTAAATCAATTATTAATATGCCTGTTTTTATTGCTAGTTTATGTATAGGTTTATTATTCGTATACTTATCAAATCCGCCTCCTACTGTTATATATGTTTATCCAACACCGGATAATATAGATAAGGTTGAATATAAAGATAAGGCTAGTAATTGCTTCAAATTTGTTTCGGAAGAAGTTTCTTGTCTAGGTGAAAACATCAAAAGTATTCCTATTCAAAAATAATACAATATTTATATATAATATATGTTTAAGAATATCCTCACAATAGTAAATACTAAATATGGTAAAATTATTATTTCTATTATTCTAGGAATAGGATTAGCTAGTATATTTAGAAAATCTTGTGATTCGCGTAATTGTATTATATTTAACGCGCCTTCATTTGAGGAAGTAGATAAAAATATATATAAACACGACAATAAATGTTTCAAGTATAAAGAAGAAAATGTAATGTGCAATAATCAAAAAAAACAAGTTGTGATTGCGTAAAAAATTTAATATATTTAATCGCTTAACTATATTAAATATGGCTACTACAAATTTAGATGATTTACCAGTTTCGGGCGAAGGCAATTCTAACGTAAGTTTGCAAATTACAGAACAAAATAAAGTGGTTGATAATTCAGTTAGCAAACTTCAAGAACAAAGAAATAATGAATTAAATAATGTAATGCCTCAACAAGGAGCGCCTCAACAAGGAGCGCCTCAACAAGGAGCACCTCAACAAGGAGCGCCTCAACAAGGAGCACCTCAAAATAATGAATCTATGGATGTTAATAGTTTTATAACAGGAATACAAAATGCAGCCGCAAATGGTGGTTTACAATTACCTTCAAGAGACATTCCACAGTCACAAACACATCTAACACAAGATGCGGCATTAAAACCAAATTATATTCCTGATAATAATAACACTGATTACATAGAAAATAGCTATAATCATAATCAGATTGTAGACGAACACAAAAGAAAAGAAGTAAATAATAATAATTTAGATTCGTTATATGACGATATTCACATTCCTATTATTTTAGCAGTAATTTACTTTGTTTTTCAATTACCGATTATAAAAAAAAATACATTGAAATATATTCCTTCTCTCTTTTCAAAAGATGGGAATTATAATTTTGTAGGTTATATTATAACTAGCATGGCTTTTGCTAGCACATACTATTTTATAATTAAAAGTTTAGAATACTTAACTATTTAATTAAACTATTTAATTAAACTATTTAATTTAACTATTTAATTTAATTATATTAATATTACTTTGTTGTGCAAAATAGTTTATCAATTCATCATTATTATAATCATTGCTATATTTAATTTCACTAATACCCGAAGCACATAATATTTTCATACAATTAATACACGGATAGTGTGTTATGTATGCAGTTGCACCAGCACAACTGACACCTCTTTTAGCACAGTCGGCTATTGCATTTTGTTCTGCATGAACAGTCGCCATTTCGTGTCCATCACGTAATTTTTGTTCGTGTTTGGAACCAGGTAAATAACCATTATAACCTTGTGCTATTATTCTATTATCATTTACCAATATACATCCTACTTGCAATCTCTGACAAGGAGAACGTTGTGCTGTTAGATGAGTAAGATTGCTAAAATATTCTTCCCACGACGGTCTTTTATTCATTATACTAGTTATTTAACATTATACGTTGATATATTTTTAAATATTTATTTATTATTTATATGGCAAAAGAGTTATTGAAAATTTATATTAAAACTCTAATTAATAATGTAAATATTGAAAATATTCCAAAAGATATAGATATTATATTTGATGGTGGTGCGTTTAACGGTGGAATGGGGTTTGGTATTGCCTTATATTTGAAGGAATTGGAAATAAAACACAATATTAAAGTTTCGCGTGTATCTGGGTGTAGTATTGGGTCAATAATCGCATTATCATACTTAATAGATTTGAACTATGATATCAATGATGTATTTATATCTACATGTAAGAACTTTAAAAAAACCTTTAATCTGTCTGTATTTAAAAGTCATATTAAAAAAATTATTTATGATAATCTAACAGACGATTTATCTTCAATTAATAATAAATTATATATTACGTATTATGATGCTATTAATTATGAACATATTATGGTTTGTGAATATGAAAATAGAGAGCATTTACTAGAATGTCTAATGAGGTCGTGTCATATTCCATATATTACTAGCACTGTTTTTAAATATGACAATAAATATATCGATGGTGTAGCACCATATATTTTTAGAGACGGAGAAAGAGATGTCTTGTTTATCAATATGGTAACATATAAAAATTATAGACGTACTTTAAATATTAAAAATGAACAGCATGTAAATAAACGAATGATAATTGGTGTTAACGATATAAATAATTTTTTTACTATGGGGAAATCTGATATGTGTAGTTATTATGAAAATTGGTCTTATATTTCTATTTTAATATTAAGATTACGTTTATTAATAGTATTTATTATTTTATGGATAGTAGACATATTGATTTATATAAAGTGTTCATTGCCTAATAATTTAATTGAACATTCAATAATGAAAAACTTATATTCAGTGTCTAGTGAACTATATTCTGATTTCATGTATAAAATAATTAATTAATATTTTAAGATAATTAATTATTAATATAATCATTAAATACTTTTTCAGTATAATATGGTTGTAGAGGATCAAATGGATAACAATAACATTGATTATCGTGTTTATATGTTCCTAATTGACCATTGACACAGTTACAATAGCTGTCGGATATAACGGATTGTACTGGTGTTTGTATGCAAAAATCTTTTGGATATCCTTGATTTAAACAATCGGTAAATGATTGATAACCTTCGACTATTTGTTTATTATAAATGTTGTATATATTATAAGCCATAACAAAAAATATAATTAATATTAATAATCTCTCTATATTCATTATATAATTATAGTCCTAGATTTTTTTTAATTTTGTTAAAAGTTGATTTTTTTGTTTTGTTCGTTTTACTTGTTTTCCTTTTGGTTTGCTTTGTTTTGGTTTTCGATTTTTGGTCTTTTTTTTCATTTGGTGTATATCTCAAAAAATACTCTTCGTATTCTTTGCTATTTCTCTTATTTTTTAATTCTTGAAATTTAATACCTTTATTAGCTCGTATATCTTCCATTGTATCTTGTTTTCCGTAACAATTAATGCTAAATCGTTTTAATAAACCTTTCTGTTTTAATCTATTTTGTGATTGAACAACAAATAAATATTGAGACATACATATTAATCTGTCTTTATCTAAATATGGTCTATTTGCATATAGAAATGCTAAATAAAAACTCAACATAGTATCAATAGACGCAACCTTAACACTTTTGTTACTCACTTTAATTGTATTATAACTATGGCATGCTAATGGTTTATATATAACACACAGTGTGTCTTTGTCTACTATAATTTCATAATGTTCTGCTATTAATTCTCCGATTGGCTTACGCTTAACTATCTTAATTTTATTATATCCTATTTCATTTAATTTTTCTTTAATTAATATGGTCGATGTTTCCGGGTCTTCTGACAAAACATCGAAATCGGGTATGTTTTGTATTTGTCGTCTCTGTTTGTAAGGCATATATTTACCATATAATGTACTTGCATATCCGCCAAAAAAAACCAATCCTTGATCAATAATAGAGTCTCTTAGTGTGTAGTATAATTTTTGTTCTTCAGACGCGTCACCTTCAAAATCGCGTTGAAAATTCAATAAATCACACCGTTCGTTATTTAATGGATAATTTTTATTTAATAAAATTAAACGCTTCAATACCTTTTCCCATCTACTAACATCACCTGCGGGTCGCGATAGTTCTAAATACATTCCCATTCTTAAGAAATTAGGAGGCGAATATAAAATACCATTTACCTTGATAGCCTCTTTATTGAGAGATTTGAAAATTTCATTATCCAATAAAGTTATATCTGCTACAGGTATAAAATTAACAAATACCTTATATGTTCCAGTGTGAACACCAGATTTAGCCTCTACATCACTATAACCCGCTTTAACATATATATTAGCCAACTCCTTTGCGTCTTTAACAGGGTCGGTTGAGAAAAAATCATAATCTGGTATATCTACATCCTTGTTATAAAATTGGTCCTCGACAGGCAATATATTATTAATAGCTGTACCACCATAACAAATTAATTTATTATTTCTTATAAAATTTTCGACTATTAAATTAATATCTTTTATAAAATCAGATTGTGCCATTTTTGTACTAACACGCGTTTCTGCGTCATCAACAGCTTTTCTCAATATTTCTAATTCTTTATCTTCAAATGATAAATTCGAGGACATATATATTTCTATTATAAAAATATTTTATCATATAAATCCCGTATCATCCAATCTCTTTCCACTTTCAATGAGCTCGTCTGCAGATTGTGCATCTAAATTAATTACAACAGTGGGGTTATCGGAACGCAATGGTTTTGGTTTCAATACGAATGACCCACCCTTGCTATTAAAATCATTATGATATTGTTGTAAAAATGAATCATTATATTGAAAACATTGTCCAATAAACTGAAAACCATAACCACTAATACCAGCAGGGTCCTGTTGTTTGCCTCTATGTGATAATTCTTTCCAATCTACATTAGCAGGAGTATTTCCTTTATTTGGTAATACAATCGACATACGTTCCTTATTGTAATTTTTGATATTTTCCATATCGCCTGCTAATCGAGCTTCATCCTGTCTATAAAATCGCATATTTTCAGTTCCGCTAATTACATTTATATACTCATATAATTTAGAATCTTCAACATTTATTGCGGTGTTATTATTATCGTTTACTTTGTTAACAATTAAAACTATTTTACCTAATAAATCTTTAATCTTTGTATTACCTAAGTCCTTTCCATTATACTCATAACTATATTGACGTGTCAATATTTCCTCAGAAAAACTATTATATAATGTATCCGCCATACTATCAAATACTCGTGTATTCGACGTTTTTATTCTAAAGTGTAAAATCATTGGATCGCCTGCAACATCATTGGCCCCATCAGTACTACTATTAAATGCCATTGCTCTTATTTTTTCCATTACAGAATCAAATGATAAATAGTTGTATGTTTCTTTAATATTGTGGTCATTTACAGACGATAATGCTATAATTGGTTTATTATCAAATGAATATACTTCGAAATCTAAACATCTAGCTCCTAATTTTATACAGTTTTCTAGAGCACACATATCAACAAAATCGTGTGAATATGACCCACTAGCACAACAATTATATGCCGTTTTAATATAAAAATCGCGTAGGCGATAATCACCTACCTTTTTACGTTTATCTTTTCCCGTAGTTAAATCTTGTTCATCACCATAATCAGTCATATTTTCATAATCGTCCATTTCATTATCTTTTGTTTCTTTCAATGACTTCAATTGATTAGCATAATTTATATCATAATTTTTATTAATTGTATAACAATTTGCACCTCTTAGTGTAATTTTTGTATATGACCAAATAAATAATAGAAATATTAACATAATTCCAACTACAAAAACCCCTATTTGAACTAATTTTGCTTTTTGTAAATCTTGATACTTTCTTAAATTAGTAATGCTATCCTTTATCCTATCTTCAATATTTTTGGACAAAAATCCACCCATACTGTTTATTATATTATATTATTATTTAATTAAAATAATAGAGTTAAATAATAATATAAATATTATATATTATGCCTGGTGGACTTATGAATCTTGTTGCCGAAGGTAATCAAAATATAATATTAACTGGTAATCCTAGTAAAAGTTTTTTTAAGTGTACATATGCTAAATATACAAATTTTGGATTACAAAAGTTTCGCGTAGATTATGACGGATTAAGGACCTTACATCCAACAACATCGTCAAATTTTAAATTTAAAATGCCTAGAACAGGAGGCGATTTGATAATGGATACATATCTAGTTGTGAATCTACCTACAATATGGAGCCCTATTATTCCACCTGATAGAGATGTTGATAAAAAACCTGTGGTTGATAATAATGCTGAAAATAAGTGGCGTCCGTATCAATTTAAATGGATAAAAAATCTTGGCTCCCATATGATAGAACGTGTTCGTTTTACTATTGGTGGACAGGTAATTCAAGAATTTACGGGGCAATATTTGTATAACATGGTTCAACGCGACTTTGAAGCGTCCAAAAAGGATTTATATGATAAAATGACTGGTCATGTTCCTGAATTAAATGACCCAGCAAATGCTTACGAACGATTAAATGTATATCCTAATGCGTATTATACAAAAAGTAATACTGGTCCAGAACCTTCGATTCGCTCACGGTCATTGTATATTCCTCTAAATATTTGGTTTACAATGGCATCAAAAATGGCATTTCCATTGGTGGCGTTACATTATAATGAATTTCACATAGAAGTTGATATTAAACCTGTTAAAGATTTATATGTTATTCGTCACATTCCTACAAAGGATGACCCAGGTAGTTATTATCATCAACCAAATTACAATATAGAACTCGAACAATTATATAGATTCTTACATCCACCTCCTAGTGTAACGTTAGAACAAGCAGATTTTACCGATAAACGAATAAACTGGGATACTGACATACATTTAATAAGTACCTATGCTTTTCTCTCCGAAGATGAACAACGTGTTTTCCAAGAAAAAGAACAAACATACTTAATAAAGCAAGTATATGAACATAAAATAAATAATATTGTTGGTAGCCAAATTGTTGAAATAGAAACTCGTGGTATGGTTTCAAGCTGGATGTGGTTTTTCCAGCGTAGTGATATTGCATTAAGAAATGAATGGTCTAATTTCACAAACTGGCCATATAGTTTCTTACCATATAATTTAGTGTATCCAGACGATGATTACATAACTACTGATGATGAAAAATTAGAGGTTACGTATATTACTCTTGGTAATAAAGTTACTCCGGAAATTGATTTCGCAGTTGATGCTAATGATAATATAACACATTTCAATACTGCAAATATGATTACGGGGCGCTATTATACAGAAAATCAAAAAAACATAATGGAATCGTGGGGATTATTATTGGACGGTAAATATAGAGAAAATCCACAAAAAGTTGGCGTATTAGATTATATAGAAAAGTATACACGCACATCAGGTAATGCCAAAGACGGTATTTATTGTTATAATTTTTGCTTAAATAATAATGTTGGTGAATACCAACCAAGTGGTGCTATTAATTTAACTAAGTTTAATAAAATACAATTTGAATTAGGATTAATAATTCCACCTATGGATGCTAGTGCCGAAGTTCAGCAAATATGTAACGAAAACGGTGAAATAATTGCTTTTGATAAAACGCGTGATAATATATATGAATATACTTACGATATGACTGTATTAGAAGAGAGATATAATGTTTTAACCTTTTCTTCTGGAAATGCTGCGCTATCTTATGCTCGTTAATTATAAAGTTATATACTTATTTATAATTAACTGTAATACGGCGCTGGACCACAATACATAAAATCCTTATGACCAGTGGGACCTAACCAACAATTATTATCATCGTTAAAAGCATTCATTACATTATTTCCACCGTTACTAGAATTATTTTCGGTATCTGAACCAGCACTGCCTGAACCAGAACCGCCAGCACCAGCACCAGCACTGTCTGAACCAGAACCGCCAGCACCAACACCAGCACTGCCTGAACCAGAACCGCCAACACCAACACTACCATAATCAATATTATTTAGGCCTCCCTCTTCTTTTGATTTAACATTGCTAACTCCTCCATTTGTGGATATACTATAATTATTTGCTTCATTAGGTATATTATTTAATTTATTTTTGAAAACCCCATTACTATCAATTTCAAAAATAGAATAGCCACAACCAAAGCAACAATTATCGTCACCACATACTAAATCGGTTAATTGCTTCTCACCATTTTTACATACAAAAGGACATAATTTATACTCAATGGCGTTGCCTTGTCCGTCTATGCCTTTTTCAACTGGAAGACAATTCCCAGCTGATTCTATGATAATATCGTTTTCATTATTTAAATATACATTTGGTTCCCTACAATCATCAGTACATTGATTATCATCAACACCATTTCTACATATTTTACAAACATTTTGGTGATGTGACTTAATACGCACTTCTTCTACATTTTCTTCTTCATTCGGTTCGGTAGATTCAGCACTGTCACTGTACATAATATTATATTTATTATTGTTATCGTTTTTGTGAATAGCACTAATAGTTCCCGGTGTCCAGATATCTTCATATGTTTTTTCTCGGAGATATGTTTCAACAACTTCACCGTCACTTAAACCATCTGCATCAGTTAATTCTCCTCTCATATCTTGAATAGATTTCATTACTTCTACATGAATGCCAATTTCTTCAAATGGAGCAGAAAGACAACCTGTATCATGTCCATATTTTTTAGAATATTGAGCAAAAGTAACTTCATTGTCATTTAAATTTTCATAACCTTCTTTACTGTTTAAAAAAAATGTTTGTATTAATGAAATTAATGTAAACATTACACAAACAAATAATAATTTATATTTGAATTTCATACTATATTTTATTATAAGATAAAATAATTAGGCTGAATCTTTTACTTAATATATTATATATATATAAGTATGGATGCTTTTTCAAATATATTCAGTATGAATAAAGGTAATGCAAAGAAAGCCGGGAATTTCACGTTTATTACAAATTACTTTAAAGATCCTTCAAAACAATTAGAAGAAGGATCTGATTGGAATCAGAATAAGTGGAAAGAATTCTTTATGGGATGTGTTATTTCATTATTTGCAGTAATGTATATAGGTGTAGTTTGTGCTAATTTTATATTTTTTTCTAAATTACCAAGAGAAAACATTCCAGGACAGGAAACAATTCATACATATTTCCCTGTTGCCGCAGATATTTTTTCTTATCCAGTATCAGACCGTGATTATGGTGATTATCAAACCGGAACAACAGATGATATAGAAACAAAATACGGCGGACATTTAAGAAAATTAAATATTCCACCCACAGGTTTTGGTGATAGCATGTTCATGAGATTTCCTTATAATTTAATGGATTATGACCCAGAAATGACTGATAATTGGGTAAAACAATTTTTTTATGGTAGATTGTCTTGGCTTGGTAGAACTGTTGCAGCAACGTATATTTTTTGGAGGAAAATAATACAGGTTGTATTAACAGGTACAAACAGTGTAGGTAATTTTTTGAAAATTCTGATAGCGTTAGCAACTGTTACTGCAGTAGTAGCAGGACCTATGTTTTTACTAACTTTGGGAAAACAATACAATGGACTAAATTTTACAGGATTTTCATCAATCGTAATAGCATCTATATTCATTATTAGTATTACACAGGCGCGTACCGATCGTGCAGAGTCTTATTTATGGGCTACATTGGGTCCAATTTTTCAATTTATATTGATGATAATTTTTGACATACCTATGTTAACTACATTTGCTACAACCATAGCAGGTTTTGTAATGCCTCTACAATTTATATTTACATTTTTGTTACCATTTAATGCGATTATGAATAACGGACAAATATTATCTAATATGGGGGAAATTACTGGCGCATTAGGTATAATATATACAGCTTTTTGTGTGGTATTTGCACAGATATATTTGAATAAAACTGTATTTTCAGGTATGATATTGGTAATTATACCGTATTTATTACTTCAAATAGCTAAGTTTTTCAAATGGTTAAGTAAATCATTAAAAACCAAAAGCGAATAATACATTTATAATGTATTATATTTGAAAATTATTATATTTGAAAATTATTATATTTAAAAACTATTATATAAAAAAACTGTTATATAATAATTAATGAGTAATTTACAAAATACATTGCCGTTTGTTAGTATATGTACACCAACATTTAACAGACGACCATTTATTCCATATACTATTAAATGTATCGAAAACCAAGATTATCCCAAGGATAAAATAGAATGGATTATTATTGATGATGGTAGTGATAAAATTGAAGATTTGGTGAAACATTTATCATATGTTAAATATTTTAAATATAATAAAAAAATGTCATTGGGTGAAAAACGCAATTTAATGCATACAAAATCAAAAGGAGAAATATTAGTTTATTTTGACGACGACGATTTTTATCCACATGATAGAGTGTCGCATGCAGTTGAAACTCTTACAAATAATCCAAATGCATTATGTTCGGGTAGCAGTGAAATATTTATTTATTTTAAACACATTAAAAAAGTATATAAATTTGGACCTTATGGACCTAATCATGCTACAGCTGGAACCTTTGCATTTAAAAGAAAGCTATTAGAAATTAGTAAATATGACGATAAAGCTGCTATTGCAGAAGAAAAACAATTTTTGAAAAACTATACTATTCCATTTGTTCAATTAGACCCTATGAAAACAATACTGGTTTTTTCTCATGACCACAATACATTTGATAAGCGGAAATTATTGGAAAATCCGCACCCTGATCTAGTAAAGGAAACCGATAAAAATGTTGATTTATTTATCAAAGACGATGTTATTAGGGATTTCTATATTAATAAAATAGACGATTTATTGAAAAATTACGAACCTGGGTTACCAAATATGAAGCCTGATGTATTAGAACAAATTATAGAGATTGAAGAGCGTAGACGTAAAGATGCAGAATCTAAACTAAAAGAACTTGCATCTCAAAATCAAGGACGCATTGTTATTCAAAATGGAGATGGAAAATCAAGAGAACTGTCTAATGATGAAATTTTAAAATTATTACGTCAACAACAATCTAATATTACAACTTTGACTCAGGAATTAGAAAAAAAAAATGTAATAATTAATTCTCTAATTCAACAACAAAATAATCAACAAAATAATCAACAAAATAATATAACAATTGATATCAACGAAAAGATTGGAAAACTACCATTACTAGAACAAATTAATAATATTAATTAATCAATAGTAACGTGTCCAATAATTTATAAATACGTTTAATATCTAATTTATTAATTTCATAGTCTTCCAAAATACCAGATATTTGTTCTTCTGAATTGTTTACTTTTAATTCTATAAAAAAAGCATGCATATCTTTGATATCCATATTTAGTTTTTGACATATTTCTTGAATAAATATCGAATTATTATATTCTGTGCTGTATTTTGTTAATACTTTTGTAAAACGAATATCATTTTTATTAAAAATTTTAGTTGTGTTATGTTTATGAAATAACATATTATTATTAAAAGTCTTTATTAAAGAACTCATTTCATTAAACTGCCATATTTGTTTTTGAAACGTTATTCTATCAATATAATCAGCAAAACAAATATTATTTAACATTCTTTCATATAATGGAAATGATATTTGTTTATCAGTTTTTGATAATACATCGATTATATTTTCATGCCACAATAATCCAACTATCGTTCTATCAGTATCATTCATAACAGTTAAATGTTCATTGATTCTATAATCATTGTTTATTAGATTTTTTGTGATTGTTTTAGTGTCCTCATTATATGACTTTGGTTCTAATATATTTTTGATTATCTCATTTTTCAATATACTTTGATGATTTATATATATATCGTACAATGATTTAAGTTTTCTCAAATCGCCTTTTATAAAATATTTAATATTACAAGTTAACATTTTATCGATATTTGGCATACATAACGATATAATATTATTAATTTGTATATCTGTTGGTGGTGATAATTCAAATGTATTGCATACTTTCATCAATTCTTTTATTTTTTTATCAATATGATAATTACTTATACATATTATTGGAATATTTGTCGAGTCTTCTTCTTTTTGTTTTTTTGTTTTTTTAGGCCTAATTTGTTTTATTAATGCATTTATACCACCTTTGTCTCCGTTATTCATACCATCTATTTCATCCATAATTACAGCAATAGGTTTGCTTTTTTTAGTAAATAAACTAAGTACGTTTTTATCTGACATTTTACATTTTGTAATATTCTCTATTATTATTTTATTTCTAATGTCACCTGCATCATATGATATTATATCATAGTTTAACTCGTTCAATATCTTTTTAACAAATGTTGTTTTACCAGAACCAGGAGAACCATATATGTAAATACCTCGCTTTGTAGTCAAGTCCTTTTTATTTTTTTCAAAATTAATAAGCGTATTTTTAATTTCATTTGCAATATTCTCGCGTTCTAATATATTATTGAACTTTATTTTTTCCATTAATAAATAAAGTTCATTAATATATTTTTATATTAGATTGATTGATAATTAATTAAAATATTATTACATCTACATGAGTTATTTGTTTGTATGTAATATTTTACAAATTCATATAAATAATTGTATGTTATATTTTGATAACTAATTTTATTTTTTATATGAAAATCGCTGTATTTATGTTTCAATAAGTTATCAAATAAATACGAATAATCATTTCTAATAATAAAACGAATATATGAATTGTATTTTGCCTTTCTCAAATTATTTATTGTATTTACATAATGCTTTTCATAGTTTGTTTTATTTAATAGATATTTGCTTTCATTCTGTATACGTAAATATATATTACACAATAAATCATCTGGTAAAAATATTAATAAGGATGTTTTCATTAATATTTAACTATTTATTATTATAATATTAAAAATTTAATAACAATTTTTTTCTGAATCAGGATTATTTGTAACACCATCCCATGCTACGCCACAATCGTCTGCCCATTTCTTTTTTTCACATAATCCACCTACTCCTTTATACTTTGTAGGTGAATTATCAAAAAATTCACAGTCATCGTCATTGTTTGTGGATAAGTCGTTATCTTTACGACACCATAAGGTGGACCCTTCATCATTTTTAACGGATGTGTAGTAATCTGGACAATCTGATATTACAGGTGGAAATGTTACATTATTTTTTTGATTTTTCAAAGCGATTCCAATCATAGCCAATGATATAATTAACATACCAATAGCTACAATCATTACAATCCTATTAAAACTCATAAAAAAAAACATTATATAAAATATTTATATAATTTTTTCTGTTAAAGTATTATAATGAATTACAATAAAAATAATATTGATAGATTTGGACCAAATAAAACAGCTGTATTTACATTAAGTGATAAAATTCCTATTGATCATACAGTATCATTTAGAGATGCATTAACCGAAGATGTATATAGTACAAAAAATACATTATATGATTTATTTTTTTCAGAACAAAACATAGTATTATTACAAAATAATATAGTAAATGGTGTAAAACGAATGTCAAATAATAATTATGTTATCAACAATCAAAGCAAAGACCAATTAAAAATTATTATGAATAGTATTTATGTTCAACATTCACGTAATGTCAACGGAAATATTGACCAAATAATTAACGTTTTAAATAATTTAGTGCTTCAATATTCAGTACCTCAAATATTTAACGAAATAGAAAGTAATATGAAATACAAACGCGATATTAATAATTTGGCTATGCCTATGAGCAATCCAATATTATTAAAAAATGATAAACAATTGAAACAACATATTTGGTTTTAAAAAATAATTTATATAATTGTCATTTCTATTATATAAATTCTAATGTATTCTAATGTATTCTAATGTATTCTAATGGCCTCTTTATTTTTTTGTAATTTTCAGTTTCTTCTTTGTCTTACCCTTCTTATATGCTTGATACGTAGCTAGTAGATTATCCAATTCTTCCAACCAGATTGATTTAATATTCTTTTTACTTAGGATGTTTAGTTCCATCATTTTATTATTCTTTTCCTTGACCAATTTAATATAGTTCTCCTCTGTTACACTGTCCATTGGCAATCTTACTAAATATTTGTATTCTTCGTCGTTTTCTAATTTATCGTATTTTTTAGTTGTCAATATTTCAATGACCTTTTCTTTCGTTTTCCTTCTTAAATCTATTTCATCATTCAATATTTCATTGATAAATCGAGCTTTATTTGAAAGTAAATTTGTTTCCTCTTTAAGAACATTCAGTTGATACTGTTTCCTTTCAATATACGCATTCATTCTCACAGTAATGTAATGGTCTATTATATCTGTAATATTGTCATATTTTTTTAATTTTTCATTTTCATCAAACATATGCATATTGTTTGTCGATTTAGTTACATATAGCTTTAATAGTTTTTCCAATCCATTACAGTTATAATCTGCTTGCTTCATCTGTAATTCATTGAGTTTACCTTCGTTAAATGTAATTGTAATGTCTACTGTTACGTCGGTGCTCATATCAGTATAGTCTTTCACGTATATATCTTTTTTGGATTTCTTTTTATCGCCACCGTCAATCAAATCCTCAATATATTTTTTATAATCATCTGTCCATATACCGATTGGTAATTCAGTAACACGAATTTTCTTATCGTTAATTATTTCATAACACCCCTTAATCAACCATTTTTTATCGTCTATTCTTTCGATTGTTCCATTAAATCCCTCATAATATGGATTTAATGTAGGTAGTTCTTTGTTTTGTAAAACACATTTAATATACTCAATCAAATCGAGAGGATTATGACACATAATGTCTGTACTAAACCCGGTTCCAATACCCTTACTTCCATTCACTAGAATCATAGGAATAATAGGAACGTAGTAAATTGGCTCTACTGGTGTTCCGTCGTCATCTAGATATTTTACAATGTTATCATCTGCTTCTGGGAAAATTAAACGAGTTATTTTATTTAGATTTGTATGAATATACCTTTCAGAAGCTGAATCACTTCCACCTTGTAGACGAGTACCAAATTGTCCATTTGGCTCTAACAAATTAATATTATTAGAACCTACAAAATTTTGTGCCATTCCTACAATAGCTCCATTTAGACTAGCCTCGCCGTGATGATAACAGCTAATTTCAGAAACTGAACCACTAAACTGGGCTACTTTAATTTCATTTGTAAGTCGTCGCTTAAAAGATGTATATAAGATTTTACGCAAACTAGTTTTTAAACCATCAACCAAATTTGGTATAGATCTATCACAATCATATTTTGAAAAGTGTATCATTTCCCGCTGTATAAATTCTTTGTAAGTAATATCATGTTTATTTGTGTCCAAATACAATTCTCTGTCATAATTCTCCAACCACCCCTTTCTATCATCTGAACGTTTTTTATTAAACACCATATCAATTGCATCTAGACATTTTTCATCTTCTTTTACAAAGTTTACTACTTTTTTCTCTTGAAAATATTCTTTGAATTCTTTACTTGTGGAAGTTCCCAAACCCTTGTAATATTTGATTTTCCAACCCTTTGTATCATTCTCGTCGCACCACTTATTCCATTCACCATCATTATAAAATCTAAGTTCTTGTGAACCTTTTTTAGCCTTCAAAATTGGTGTATTCATAAATCCAATAAATCCGTCAATCTCTAATAGAGATTTCCATTCGGAATCAAATAAATTAATACCCAATCCTTTAATATGACTACCATCCAAATCTTGGTCTGTCATAAATAGAATTTTTCCATATCTCAATTTATTTTTAACACTTTCACTTGTATATTCTTTTCCAGATTCAATACCTAGAATCTGCTTTATTTCACATACCTCTTTGTTCTCTATAATTCGTTTTTGTGTTTCTCCGCGAACATTAAACAACTTACCACGCATTGGATAAACCCCAATGATATTTCTATCATCTTTACTTAATCCTGATACGATACCGGCTTTTGCTGAATCTCCCTCGCAAAATATAATAGTACATTGATTGCTTTTAGTTGTTCCTGCATAATTAGCATCTATTAATTTTGGAATACCACGAATGCTTTGTGTTTTACTTCCGTCGCTTTTCTTAGCAGCCTTGCTATCTTTTACTTCAGTAAGAGCACAAGCGCTTTCCATAACTCCCATTTTTGCTATCTTTTCAACAAATTTATCGCTAATATTACACGACGAACCGAATCCGTTCTGCGCCGTATTCATATAATCCTTTGTTTGACTATCAAAACAAGGGTTGTTAATATCACATCTTACAAATAACATAATTTGTTCCTTAATTGTGCTAGATTTTACATCTACCTTCTTCTTCTTCTTGATGTAAGCGGTTATTTTACGAATCAGCTGATTCAATATATAGTCTACGTGCTTGCCTCCCTTTCCAGTATAAATACCATTTACAAAGGATACCTGTGTAAACTCCTCACTTGGAGCCATACATACGGCATATTCCCACCGTTCGTTAGCCGATTCGTAAACACGCGGCTTATCGTTCTTACTACCAATATACATATCCACATATTGTTGGAAATTGTTGACTGGGATAACTTGATCATTGTATTTGACTTTTACCTTTTTATCAGTAATGGCTGCAATGTCATATACACGTCTTTTGAACAACTCCATCATATCTTTTGATAAACCATCAATACCTAATCTTTTATAGTCGGGTTTAAATGTAACCTTTGTATACGGTTTATTTTTACACTTTGTAATCTTTGGCGTTTCAATAGTATTCAAGTTATCTGAAAATCGTTGAACATATTTCAATCCACGAACATGGTCAATCGTTTCTACAATACCCCATTCAGACCATATCAATACCAGTTTAAATCCAAAACCATTCTTTCCACCTACTATTTTTTGTTCATCTTTATTGTAATTGGTAGACGTTCGTAGATGTCCAAATACCATTTCGGGAATCCATATTTGATGTTCTGGGTGTTTTTCGATATCTATACCATTACCATCATTCTGGATAGTAATTATACCATCGTCGGTAATTGATACATTAATTTGAGTCACAGGTAGTATATTTGATTTGCAATCATTTAGCGATTGTGACATTCTAACATAATGATCTCTACTGTTAACAATACCTTCATCAAACAGCTTATATAATCCAGGAATTATATTGATTTGTTTAGCTTGTATATTATTACTTTTACTATCAAATACGTAGGTATCATATTCGGTTGTTGTCATTGAACCAGTGTATGTATCAGGATTGTCCAAAACATGTTGCTTATCAGTCTTCTTTTGGTAAGTTTTAGCTAAACTTGACATTATGGGTATTTATATTCAATAAATAGTCTCTATATTCTTTCAATTTTTAAAATAATTATATCATATTATATAATGTCGTCATATACATCGTATACACCTGCACGTATTAATGAATCAAAATGCAATGATAGTAATTGTCCAAAAAAAGTTTTACCAATTAAAGAACCAAATATAGAAAATACCCAAAAATATTTATATACATCAATTATTAAAAATTCAAAGAAACGCAAGAAAACAGTATTTTTGTCACAAAATATAAACGAATATAATAGAGTTTCGGGTTCATTCGGTGGGTCTGGAAGTCCACCACGTAATAAATTTTAATAATATATAAATTTATTTTTTTTCTTATAAATTTATATAATGGCTAAAAAACCAACAAAGGTTCAAGGTGTTTACAACATTAAAGGGAAAAAATATGCCAAGTTAATCGGTTCGCGTGCTGAGGTATACCATGGAAGTGCGTTTAAAACTGCCGGTGGTTTACAAAAAAAGGATATTATGATGAACAAGAACGGTCGCATTGTTTCGGTAAAGAAACATAACACAGCTAAAAAGGAAAAACGCCTTGAACAACACGGATATTTCACCAAGAAGGGGAAATTTGGGTATGTTAAGAAGGACGGAAAAACAAAGAAAAAACGTATGACCCGTAAACGTTAAACAAACCACATTTTATCAATAATACCATCCTGGTCTATATATTCATTTAAAATGTCTTTAGCAAATTTCTCAAAATAATTTTTGCTAATAAATAATATATTTTTATTATTATTCAAATAATATTCATATATATTTGTTAATGATTTTACATTATTGCTATTATCATTAATATTTTTTTTAATATTTGTAATCTGGTCTGTCTTGAATAATATAATATAATTATTTACCTCTTGTTTTTTATCCCATATTAGACATTTAATATTTAAAATATATTTATTTTCATCTACAACTATATTTGGATATAAATAGTGTATCAATTCTAGAAAAAAACCATCTTCCACACCAGTATATTTTTTATTAGTAGTTTTAAATAAACCGCTTATTTCATCTAAATCATAATTATTTCCCACATCTTCGCATATATTTGTATCCCAAAATTGTTTAAAGTCTACAACAACAGGAAGTATCATACTTGTGACATTTTTGAAACAATCGTCTTCGTATGTTAATTTAGTTTTTAATATTTTCATTAACGAATCGTGAAACAATATACTGGGTAGTTTATTTTCTTTTAAAAATTTTTTCCATATGAATATCATATTTTTATTGTTTATTATACTACTTTGACATTCCGTAATATATTTTGATATAAAATCTTCCACTATAATTTCGGATGAATTGTTATTTAAATAGTAACTATGGTCTATTAAATTTTGTTCATTGCATTTATCTAAAAACATGTCAGAATTTTTATATCGGGTTGAATAATGTGAAGCAACACAAATAATATCAACAATATACTTTGAAAAATTTTCTGGGATTTTAATTTTATTCATAGTATCATCAATATATAACAGTCTACAATTTTCTAACGGATGTTCATGTATCTTATATTTGATATTATTAAATATATTTATTGAACCAATATATGTATTTATTTGAATATTTAATTCATTTAAAATATCTTTTAATGGCAATGAACATATAAAGTATTTTTTCGATTTTGAATATAACAGATCGCCTATTACCGTTAAAAAATATTTAATATGATTTCGCGAATTAAACATTGGTTGTAACAGGTTAAGTACATATTGTATTGTTTTTGATTCTGGAATAGTTTGTAATGGGCTTCTTTCTTTTACTCTTTTAATAATATTTAATTTAATTTTATGTTTCCATTGCGATAATTCTGGATTTTTATTTATATCTGTTATAACTTTATGAATTATATTATCTTCACTGTCAGCTATAAAATGTATTTTATCATAATACATAAATAATTCATTGTGGTTACAATAATAATAACTATTTACTAGTAAAAATTTATTAGTGAAATCATCACTATTGTTTGTTAATACTTCTCTTCGCTTAGCACGTTCTAGATTATTTTTTCCCGCATTTTCAAGGAGAGTGTGTAAAGTATTTTCCATATAATTACTCAATCTATTCATAATATATTCGTTTTTTGAATACTTATTAATTAGTTCATCTAATTTATCGTGTAATTTATCGTGTAATTTATCGTGTAATTTATCATTTGTTATATTATTCATATTTATTATCATTAATATATTTTTATATACCAATTTTTTTTATAATATTATTCACTCATTCATAAGTATTTAAAGATTTTATTTACATATTTACTTATATGGCAAATTTAACTACAAAACAAATCGGAAGTAGTAAAAATATTTTGGTTTTACAAACTGTTCAAATAGCTCCATTTAGAACATTAATGACTGCCTTAAAGGATATATTATTAGAAACAAATATTTCTTTTACACCCGAAGGAATTAAAATAATTAATATGGATAAATCGCATACTATATTAGCTCATCTATGCCTGTATGCTAAAAATTTTGAACATTATGAATGCAATGAACCTAAAATTGTTATTGGTGTAAATATGTTTCACTTATTTAAATTAATTAATACAATTGACAATGACGATACATTAACTATGTATATTGAGGAAAACGACTACAAAGATGGTGTTGTTCAATTCTTGGGTTTGAAATTTGAAAATGGCGATATAAAACAACAAAAAATACAGAAATTACGATTAATAGAACCAGAAACAGATGAATTAGAAGTACCAGATGTTACTTTTTCTTCGATTTTAAATTTGCCGTCGTCTGATTTTCAAAAAATTATTCGAGATTTATCTTGTATATCGGATAAAATAGAGATTAAATCAGTTGCTACTAATGAAGGAGCAGAATTAATATTCAAGTGTTCGGGAGGATTTGCACAAGCAGAAGTTAGAAGAGCTGAGTCTGATGAAAGTATGAAATATATTAAAAAACAAGATGTAAATAAAATTATTCAAGGCGAATTTTCATTGAAAAATTTAAGTTATTTTATTAAGTGTACGAATCTATGTAATTCTATCGAAATTTATCTAGAAAATGATTTACCACTAATAGTTAAATATAGTGTTGCTTCTCTGGGTGAAATAAAGTTAGGGTTAGCCCCGCTTCCATCATAAATAAATATAATTTAATTCCAAATAACTAAATTATATTTTTAATTTTCTAAATGTTTTTTAAATAAACATCCTTGTGAATTTATACCCATAATATCCTGTATTTTATCTGGATTTTGATTATTACAATTTGATAACCATATTTTGATTATACAAAAATTCCTTTTTGGAGATATAGTTATTCCATTAATGTCATTCTTAATCGCATTATCTTTTGTCACGGTTTCGCCCATCAATTTATACGAACAGTGTTTCCATGTTGGAATTGTAATCTTATTTGGTATTTTATATGAAAAACATCCGCCATTTTTATTTTTTTCGTCCTCCCATATTGGTTTTATTCCTTTTCTCATCAAGAATAACATACAATTTTTTATCATTTTGTCTGGCAATGTTTCATATAATGTTAATGCTTCTTCTACTGTATTAAATGACATTATTTCTTTATAACTAGTCAAATTCCATTCTGTATCATGTGGTAAATGTGCCCATAAGGTCCATTCATCATTCAATTTATGAAAGTTATTTACCTCATTTGATGGTGGGTTTTCCACATTATTAATGGAATTATCCATTATATAAGTTAAGAAAAATTTTATTTATATTGTTTAATAATAATTCTTAATTAAATTATTTCAAAATCGTCTTGCAATATTTTAATACTTTGATTTTGTTTTAAAGTATAATGTTCCATATTATTATCAAAAAAACTAATTTCATAATCATCACTCAGATCAATTTTTAATATATTATTACACCAATACTTTAAAAAATCCTTATCAAATAAAATATTATTCACAATATAATAATTATTTTTTTTGAAATCAATTGCATACAACTCATCACAGTCATCTGTTTTCATAGATAATTCAACTGCTAATAGACTAACTTTGCTTGTTTTAAATTTATCATTCACTTCGTTTATTTTACTAAATCTTAAAACATAATTATTATATTTGTCGTTTTCGGGTAATTCCCATTCGTATAATACCATATTATAATCTGAAATGCTATTGTAATTTTTTATATACATATATGATGTTTTGTCTACTATATCTCCACCTTTAATAAGTAAAATATTTTGATCTTCTTTCTTTTCAAATATTAATATAAATAACGGGTCTATTATATTAGTTACTTTTTTTGAAATCAAATTATATTTCTTTTCAATTATGGTTTTACATTTCATATAATACCATAAACATTTAATCAACCTGTTTTTAAATGAAGGGTTGTTATCAATAATATTTGATATATAAATATTTACTTCTCTTAAATTCACACAATAAATGCAAAATAAAATTAATAAATTAATATTATAATTCATTAATTATACTATTAATAAGATTTTTAAATCAATTACATATTAAACATATTTTCAACCACTACATCTACTGTTTCTTCTGTGTTTGCTACTGTTTCTTCTGTGTTTGCTACTGTTTCTTCTGTGCTTGCTACTGTTTCTTCTGTGCTTGCTACTGTTTCTTCTGTGCTTGCTACTGTTTCTTCTGTGCTTGCTACTGTTTCTTCTCCATTTACACCTTCATCATTTTTAATATTATACTTTAAGTATCCTGAATCGTGTGATAAATCTAATGCTATTAATAACCAAGCACTAATTACTGTTAATAAAATAAATGGTAAAAATACTATTATCCACGATAATACTGTTAATCCTGACCTACACAAAAGATTCAACATTATTGTAAATATGAACATTAATATGAATTTTAATAGTGCAGTGTTATACATTTTATTAAATAAATCTATTACTATATGTGTTAATGTAAAGCCTATATATAATAATGCCGGTGTACATAATTTATCTGTTATCATATATTATTTATTAATATAATATTTTTATTTGAATGTTGGTTTTCCATTTACAAATTTTCCTAAAACATCACCTATATCATCGTCTTGTAGAATTTCATAAATATTTCCATTATCTGCATCATTTGTATAATATTCTTTACCCTCGATACTAACCGAATAACATTCCTCTTCTTCTTCCTCCTCCTCCTCTTCCTCCTCTTCTTCTTCCTCTTCCTCCTCTTCGACATCAATCTCCTCCTCTTCCTCCTCTTCGACATCAATCTCCTCCTCTTCCTCCTCTTCGACATCAACCTCCTCCTCTTCCTCCTCTTCGACATCAACCTCCTCCTCCTCCTCTTCGACATCAATCTCCTCCTCTTCCTCCTCTTCGACATCAATCTCCTCCTCCTCCTCCTCTTCGACATCAACCTCCTCATCCTCTTCCTCCTCCTCTTGTTTTTGCACTTCATCTACCGTATTATTAGTTCCATCAATCACATTGTCAAATGTAATACTTCGTGGAATATTTGACGTATCGTTGTCACTCATTTCATCATCACTGGATGATTCTCCTTTATTTTCATATGCATTTAGATTCTCAGTATCAATATTTTCGTCTTTTTCTGATATATTTAGTTTAATAATGTTGCTACTACCGTATTGATTTTGCAAATCAACAATACGTTCTTTTAATACAAAGTTCTCCTTTTCTAAAAAATCATTCATATTTAATATTGCTTGATATTCGGGCAATTGTTTCAATACATCTGATACTATATTTATTTGATTGTTACATTTATTAAATTTATCAATAAATGGACCTAATGAACTTGTTAAAACTTCTTCCAAATTAGAATGTAAACTAGTCATAATATCATCAATACTCATATCATTATCAGTATCAGTATCAGTATGTAAAACAGGACTCATTACATTAACATATATTATGCGTTTAATATCATTTAAATAATTATATATTGTAAAGTATATGAATAATTCCACAAATAATATACCGATTCATATAAAGAAAAATTTAATAAATGTTGTGATGCGACAAACAGATTATGATGAAAAAATGGCAGAGACAAAATTAGAACACTATAATTATGAAGTTCTGGATGTAATTCGTAATTTCATGAATCCAGATAATATCCATAAAAAACAAAATAACGAAGATACTATTGTTACTAATGTTCATCAGCAAAAATTTACCGAAATAAGAAAAATGATGGATGATGCATCAAATAGACATAGAAAACAAAAAGAAATGGAAGAATATCGCCAACGAATGCAACAACAATATGTTGATCTCCATAATAAAGCAGCAAATAATTTAAAAAATAATATAAAATAATTTTTAATTAAATGAAAGTTATTTTATATTGAATTTATCTGTTAAAATATCTTTTTTTGTAATAACATCTTTCTTTCTAAGAGTATATTTATTCGACGATGGAATTGTTTTCTTGCTCAATAAAAAATCATCATTATCCTCGTGTAGTTCGGGAAGTACACGCGATAATGGTTTATCAACTATCAACAATAGTCTCTCGTTTTTAAGCATTCTTCTATACTCTTGTATTGTTAAATTTCCATTATACTTTTCTAATAAATAATATGGATTTGGTGCTGGTTTGATATTCTTGTCATAATCGTATATTTTACAATATATATGATTTAATAAACTATATCTTTCTACACGTGTAGATATATCAATGTGTTCATTGAATAAATATGATACTGAACATTCGGGGCTACAAAAACACCCATAACATTGATATGTGTTGTTCAGTTCGAATTTAGGTATATATATTGGTGGGTTATCAAAATCGTATGTGCACCAAAAACAAGCAGACCTTGTATCTGTTATATTATTTGTGTGCAAATTAATAGATAATTGTGTTAATTTATCCCATATTTTACTTGTTTCATCTTGTTCGGACTCTGTATCGGGTTTTTTATTTTCATTTAAATTATGATATTGTGATTCATCTTCAAAATTATATGTTTCAATTTCTTCGCTACTATTATTTTCCAAAGTATTAATGTTGCATTTTAAATGTAAAATAATATTTGGTTCTGGAACAAGAACATTTGTGTGACCTTCTATTTTTTCTATTATTTTTCCTCCTTTTGGCTTTCTTCCTCGTTTCTTAGGAACTTTTACTTCGGGCTCTTGCGATTTATCTTTTTTAACCATTCTGATATTTGTATATTAATACGGATGAATTTAAATACTTTTTTAATATATTATAAGCAATAGCATTTTCTACATACTGGCATATAATGTTCCGCCCCTATTAATAATTGTTCGCCATTATTAGTTTTTCTTTTTGTGAAAATTGCATACGTCTTCTTACATAATCCACAAATTGACTGTAATTTTGTTACCTTATCACAAAATGGTATTAAATCCAACCAATTTCCAAATTTCTTTCTAGAATAATCACCATCAAGACCACATAAATAAATGCATTTTTTGTGACTTTCCACTGCACATGTTACCCATTCAACAATGTCTTCGAAAAATTGTGCTTCGTTAATTAATATTATTTTACTGGAAATAAAATCGCCACACAAATCACTATTTAATATATCTGAATATTCACTTAGCTTTGTAAAAGAGAGACAATCTATACTATTATTATCATGTGATATTATATTGTATTTATTATCCTCTAGATAATTAATGCTAGTTGTTTGTGTATTATTAAAACTATAAATTTTGTGTATTTTAATTAACTCGCTTGTTTTACCCGACCACATTGGGCCAATAAAAAGTTCTAAATAACCACATTCTATATTATTATGAATCATAATTGATAATAATGTAAAATATATTTTTATTTCATTTTTATATTAAATACAAAAAAATAACTATATAATGACTGATTCGAAAAATCCATGGGTTGAAAAATATCGTCCTACCGATTTTGATGATATTGTTCTTGATTCGGTAAATAAAACAATTTTGAATAATATTATTAAAACTAAAAAATTTCCAAATTTGTTGCTATATGGTCCTCCTGGAACAGGAAAAACAACAACAATTATAAATTTAGTTAATAAATATCACGAAAACATAAAACATAAAAAGTGTTTAACTATTCATTTAAATGCTTCTGACGAGAGAGGAATAGATATAATACGCAACCAAATTAATCAATTTGTTAATTCAAAAAGTTTATTTGTAACTGGAACTAAATTAGTGATATTAGACGAGGTTGACTATATGACTAAAAATGCACAACAAGCATTAAAGTATTTGTTAAGAAGTATAAATAATAACGTAAGATTTTGTTTAATATGTAATTATATTACCCGCATTGACGAATCCTTGCAAAATGAATTTATGAGATTGAGATTCAATCAATTACCTAAAGATGATATTTTATCATTTTTAAAAAAAATAACTGCTAGTGAAAATTTACAAATTAACGACGAAACATTAATCTCTATACAACAATTATATAAGTCAGACATTAGAAGTATGATTAATTATATACAGTCTAACAAAAATTTTCATTTCAATAAAAAGGCTATTAATAATAGTATATGGGAAGGATTTACTAAAATAATTACTATTAAAGAGTTAAATTTAGATTTAGTTGTTAATTATTTAGATGATATATGCTTAGATTATAACATTGAAGAAAAACACTTTATTAAAGACTATTTTAATTATATAATAAAATATAATTCTCATTATATAAGTAAGGAGCTATTATCATTTATTGAATTTATAATACATATATCAAGTTCAAATAATATGTATTTAAAATATTATTTCATACACCGACTACATAATATTTTATCTTCTGAAAAGTAACTATCTATTCGCTTCATCAACCTATTATTCCATTCATTTGGAGGCGATGATTCATTTGGGTCAAAAAATTTAGTTGTTAACGAATATTCATTAATACTTTTGACAAATTTCGTTGGAATTTGAATACTATTAGTATTCGACATAACGTTTAAACTATTGTGGGTTTTTATAGTCGGTGTTTCTGAAATATAATTCATTTAAATATATATAAGAAAATAATTGAATTAGATATACTTAAAGAATACATACTAATAAAGTAAATGATCAACATCGATACAGCTTGGTGTAATTTTTGTAATGGTGACACAGCTGTTTCGGTTAATGTTAACGAAACAAATAATACTAATATTGCACCTAAATGTTCATCGCTGTACATATCTACTAAAACTAAAATATCATATTTATCACATAAGGTTTTATTACATGATGTTTTTTGGAAAATTCCAATTATATCATACCATGAACCAAAAGAAGGAATTATTAAAAAACAAATGAAGATTAACTCCAATAGCGAAGAAGAATTTAATATGCTTTTAGAAAACTTGAATAATGAACGTAATAAAAATTATCATATAGATGAACACATTATAACGCGCATAGTTAATGAAAAGGGTAGAATTAAGTATAAAGATGTTAGGAAGATAAGTATTGGACTACATAAAAAGGATATAATTAGTTTTAAATGTAAAAAAAAGGGGGCTTTTTATAATTGTTTTGTTGTTATTATTCGTATAAAACACGAAAATACTTTTAAAGAATTACATGTTAAAATTTTTAATACCGGGAAATTAGAAATACCCGGAATCAAAGATGACGAATTGTTAGTTAAAGCACTAAGTATTTTAATTAGAACTTTGAGTCCGTTTGTATCAGAAGAGCTTCGTTTTTGTGAAGATAAAACTGAAACAGTTTTGATAAATTCTAATTTTACTTGTGGTTATTTTATAAATAGGGAAAAACTATTCAAAATAATTAAAAGTAATTACAATATTAAATCGTCATATGACGCATGTTCATATCCAGGCATTCAATGTCAATTCTTTTATAACAATGATTTAACGATACAAACTGGTATAAAACATAATGATAATGATGTTAAGGTTTCATTTATGATATTTAGAACTGGTAGTGTATTAATTGTGGGTAAATGTACAGAACAAATATTAAATGATATTTACATTTTTGTTAAAAATATGTTGGAAGAAGAATATAATAGTGTTTACATACCAAATACAACCGACCCTCTTAAAGATGAAAATAAAAAAGAAAAAAAGAATAGAAAGAAAACTATGCTAATAGCCGTATAATTAGTGTAATAATTCTTTGGTGTTTATTATTTCGTTTTTATAATAAAACATAGATATTTTTGATTCTAGTGTTTTATAATTTATATTTCTTTTTAATTGTAATTGTTTGATAAATATAGTTAATATCTTTACCGATTCTTTTGTGTTGGGTAATATGTCTTTAAAAATATCTATTATTTTTAAATATTTATATAAAATCTCTTCATCTTTGTATTTTTTACAACAATTAATATAGTTTGTGTAATTTACTACTGTCGAAAATTCTAAATTATAATATATAGTATTTGTTAATCCATAATTAAATATATCTATTAACTTTGTTATATTGTCTGTCTTTTTACAATTTACGATATCATCCTTTTTAATTATATCAAAAATAGTTTTTTTATATATGAACATTATTGCATCTTTAATGTTTAAATTTAAATAATTATTGTTAGCATTTGCGATTTGTTCTACAAACCCTAAAAAATATAAAACAGCATTATTAGTATGATATTTTACCAAATCTATATTTTTTGTGTATAATAATAATAATTTAAATATATTACAAATGCCGTATAGTCCCTTATTTTTAATATATTTATTGTATTGTTCATCCATGAAAAATATATTATATTTTTCAAAATATTGAATTACTATTTCTTGATAACTATTAAATATATTCAACGAACTTTCATTAAACGTTGATTTATAATTATTTTCATTTTTTAATGAAAATTCCATTATATTTTATTACTATTTAAATTTTGTCAATATAAGTATTTAAAGCTTGAATTTAAAAATATCATATAAATGTCAAACGAAACTCAATATTCGGCACCAAGCAATCAATGTTTACAACATGCCGTTAAAATTGCAATTGTAGAAGACCGCCCTATTATGATGGATTACTGGACTAGTTCGGTAGATAAATCTGTTTTAATTGGTGTTAAAGAAGACGGAGAGAAGTTATTAGTTAAAAGTGAAGATGAATATACATCACCTATTTCTAAAATATTCAAGGTTGAAGAGGAATACATTATTGTTACAGAAAACTCGTTATACATTGTTTCAGCAACAATCCCCACGAAACGCATCAGTTAATTAATGAAGCATATTGCATAGTAAAGGTTTTTGCTTTTTGATCGTGTAATATGCGATCATTTGTATATAATTCTGCTATTTCTGTAACTAATGGATCATCTGGATTTGGGTCTGTCATTAATGAACAAATACTAAGTAAGACTTTACTAATTGTTAATGCAGGACTCCATTCATTTTTTAATATATCCAAACATATTGAACCTCTTGAATTAATATTGCAGTGATATATCTTTGTAGTAAATTTAATTATAGGTGGTTTGAATGGGTATTCTTCTGGTAAAGTTATACTTAAATAAAATACTCCGTCTTGGTAAGGACTATCGCGAGGACCCATTATGGTGGCTTGCCACTCATACAAATTGTTGTCGTCAAGAGGTCCTGCTGAACAATTTGCAGGTGGGTTCTGTATCATTTCATTTAAATCGGCATTAATACGTTTAATAGTTGTCATAAATATAATATATGACAATTATTACTTTTATATTATTTATATATATATGATAAATTGTAGCATTAATTCAGATGAAATATCTATGTTTGAAGGTAAAAAATATAACCACACATACGGTGAACTTACAAAAAATGGAATTAAAACAATTATTGATTATGTTATTCAAACTAGCAATAATGATAATTTAGATAAATATACTTTCTATGATTTAGGTTGTGGGTCTGCAAATACTTTAAAATATGCTTGCGATATTACTAATTTTAAAAAACTAATCGGAATAGAATTCAGTAAAATACGATATAAAATTGCCAAACAAAATATTATTGATAAATGTGATATTCAGCTTATAAACAATGATATATTATCATCTAAAATTAAATATGACAAACCAAAATCTATAATTTATATATCTAATCTTTGTTTTTCCGATAATATTAATGTAAAACTTGCAAAAAAATTATCAAAAGAATTAAAAAGTAATTCTATTGTGTTTAGTTCGAAATTATTACCTATTAACATTTCACATAAATTATTAAATATTAAATTGGAACAATCATGGAAAGCCGATAGTAATGCCTATATGTATGTTATAAATAAAAAAACAAGAAAAACTAAAAAATACAAACGCTCATTAAAGCGCAATAAAAGTTTAAAAAAATAAATTATATATAATATTTATAATATATAATTTTTTATAATATATAATTTTTTATAATATATTTTGATTTACTTTCTACGAGTAGATTTATTATTATTTTTATTGCGTGGTGTCGTTTTAGGTTTTTTGGCTTTGCCTGTAAAGGTAGTCCATGGTTGTGATGGACGGTCGGGCATATACGGTTCCAAATGGTCCCATTGAGGATGAGCACGAATAAAATCTTTCGCATCAAAAGGCATTCCACATGATGAACCCCAGCGCCCCGAGAAACCCATTTTCTTGGCAAGTGTTGTATCTGTTACTATTCCATCCAAAGCTCCTAGTGGTTGGTAAGGTTTCGGTCTATCACTCTGTGACATGTATTCGCGATTATCCAATTCATAATGACTACAACACGTTCTTGAACTAGGATTGATTTTATTTAAATAAACGTCATAATGATCAGCCAAAATTCTTTGACCAATATCTATATCTATTTTACCTTTATACAATTTCATTAATTGGGTTAATCTTACACGTCGTGCTCCCTGATGTCTACGTATATCATCGAAACCGGTGTTTTTTGATTCTAAGTTTCGTATTCTATCATCGGTTGGACCATTAAATCCAACAAAGTATCCGTTCTTTTTCTTTTCCACCTTTATATACTTTAATCCTAATTCAACGCGCATAATTGTATTTGATTTAGTATCACCAAATAACCACGAGTTAGCATAATCACCACCATTGTTTTTTTTTAACATTTCTACACAATCGTCTAATGTATTGGCGTATTGTATAACATTTCTAATACGACAACATATCGGGTCGTCTAATTCAAATACATTAAATCCACCCAGTGTAGTTTCGGTACATATTAATCCATTACTGTTAACAAAATAATCTGTTCCACTTGCGATGTGTCCGGGTGGAGATTGCATTATGAAGGAATGGCCCTTTGTTGGTTTAATTTCAATAACAATATTACAATGTTGAGCTTCTACGAAAAAATCAAATGTATTATGTGCACATACAATTTTACCATCTTTCGTATAATCACCAACAGCAATAAATCCAGTACATTTGTCAATTTTCATACCATAATCTATTTTTTTTACACTAGTTAATTTGCTACCTGCAAACATGTGTCCATATTTTTGATTTAGTTTTGGATTAAATACTACTAATTTGGGTATATAATCTGCAATATATGGTATACTATAGCTACAGTTCCACATTAGCATATCATCCATTGATAGTTTTACATTACGCGCAGCAGCTCCTTCTTTAATACCTCTGATTTCTTCATAAAATTCTGGGTAATTATCTTTAATCTTACTTCCATAAAGTTCTCCTATTACTTCGGCGAAGAATTCGCGAGAAAAACCATAGGTGTCCATCAAACTAAAATCTAGAATACGAAACATATTTTTCAATTCAGGCGCAACTAAATATCCATTTGCATAGCCTCGTTCATAAGGATTTCCCTTAACAGTAATATTTATCCATCCATTTTTTTCACTTCTTGAACCATTCTTAATTTTCATACTAGACATATATATATATATAAACATATATATATCTTCATAATCACATATTTTCTTTTAGTATATCTATTTTTTCTTTTGATAATGTTTCTGGAAATATAATAGTGAATTCTATAATCAAATTACCTATATTATCGTCTCGCTTCATACCCATATTCGGAATCACTTTTTTAAATCCTGGATGTATTATATTCCCTTCGCCGTTATTTATCTGAAAATTACGACCGTCTATATATTTCATATTAAATGAAAATCCACACAACGCTTCTTTCAAGGATATTGATTTATAGTATATTAAATCTAAACCCTTTCGTGTGTATTCTGTTTTATTTTCAACTGTGACAAATATTTTAACGTCTCCTTTGTTTCTTTCATTTATAATATTACCTTTTTCTCTCAATATAATTATTTCATTTTCATCTACACCTGTTGGAATCTTAACATATAATGTTTCATTTTCCTTTTCCTTAGTAGAAGAGTGTTGTATCCATCTTTCAATTTCAATTGGTATATTACATCCTGTATATGCATATTCGATTGGTATTTTAATTTTTTTAATTATCGGTGTTGGTTTAGACATTGCTTGTCTAATATTTATATTTGGCATTCCGGAAATACCATTACCATCCATATGAAAAAAATGTGTTTCAATATTGTCAATATTAGGGCCCATACCTTGAAACATGCCACCACCAAAAGGATTGCCACCACCAAATAATTCTTTAAATAAATCTTCTGGATTTATTCCTACTGTATCGTTTAACATATTTCCCATATCATATTGTTTTCTTCTTGTTGGGTCCTGTAATACTTCCCAGGCCTCACTTATCTCCTTGAATTTATTTGTTGAATCTTCATTATTTCCAGTCTTATCTGGATGTGTCTCCAATGATAATCTTCTAAATGCTTTTTTGATTTCATCGTGACTTGCTTTTTTATTTACACCCAATATATTATAATAATCTTTGTTATCATTCATTAATATATGATATTAACAAAAACTTAAATAATAATTTACGAATTAAATAAATGGATTTACCGTTTATTTATAAATATCAACCATTATATTTGCAAGATTTCGAAATGGATGAGAAATTGTTAGAACTTATAAGGATTTTAATACAAATGGATAATTTAAATATTTTGTTTATAGGTGATGCTGGTTCTGGTAAATCATCATTGATATCTGCAGTATTGAGAGATTATTATAAAGATATTGACAATAATGATAACATAATGTATATTAATACACTAAAAGAACAAGGTATTTCATACTATCGAAGCGATGTTAAAATATTTTGTCAAACAGCATGCAACATTGTAGGTAAGAAAAAAATACTAGTTTTGGATGATTTGGATATAATAAATGAACAAAGTCAACAAGTATTTAGAAATTTTATAGATAAATATAGCCACAATGTGCATTTCATTGCTTCTTGTAACAATACTAATAAGGTTATAGAGAGTATTCAATCTAGAATAAATTCAATTAAAATTAAAGCACTCCATGAATCAAATTTATCAAAAATAATGAAACGAATTTGCAAAATAGAAAATATTACTATCACGAGCGAAGCAGAAGAATTTATAATATCAATTTCAAACAATTCAGTTAGAACTATGATTAATTATTTGGAAAAATTCAAATTATTGGACTGCAATATTGATATCAATATTGCTGTTAACGTATGTACCAATATTTCTTTTAAAGATTTTGAAACATACACCGATTTATGTAAAACAAAAAAAGATTATATCAATTCTATTAAAATACTATATAACTTAGTTGAAAGGGGGTATTCAGTAATGGATATATTAGATAATTATTTCATGTTTGTTAAAATAACAAAACAATTAACAGAACATGAAAAATACTCCATATTTAAATATATATGCAAATATATTACAATATTTTATGATATTCATGAAGATGAAATAGAACTTGCGTTATTTACTAATAATTTAATTTCTATATTTAATTAGTATGTCTAATCAGATTTTTAAATATAATGTTCCGAACGATTTTTTCTTTGGATTCCTAGAAAAAGTTTGTGATAATTGTGAAGTAAATAATATAAAATCTATAATATTTACTAAAATATCTTTTAATAAACTGAAGTATTATAATCTAGTAGAACCATTTTGTCACAAACTTAAGAAATATTATCATAATTCAAAGCATAAATACATAACTAATGTTAATACTTATAATAAACTAATTACTATAATAAGACAAGTTTGTAAAGCCAATAATATTATTTACACAAATAAATGTGAATTCAATAAATCAAAATACGAACCTGTCTATTATATACTAACAGCATTTCCACAATTACCCGAATTAACAGAAGAAGATTTATTAGAACTGCAAGAATTTTCCGACGAAAGTAATATATATTTACCTAATATGGTATCACTTTCTAATAATTGTGAAATAGACAATCTAGAAAACCAAGAATATTTTGATCTTAATAATAATTCATCATCGGAAACATAGATTCCTTGTAATAATTTGGTATATTCAATAAATGTATTACCCATCAGCTGATCGATAGTTACGATTTTTCCTTTTGCATCACGCCCCCCCAAATATTCGGCTGTTATTATATTTATTTTATTATTCATTATTTTAGCATTTAACCAGTTTTCTATTTCACCATTAAATTTACTTTCATCTGTATAATCCAATGAAATTAAATGCTCTAAGAAACCAATATAACATTTTATAACATGATTGTCCTTACCACATCCCATAAACTTTTGACTAGGATGATAAGCTGTTCTTTCTGTTAATTTATTTTCTACTTGGTTAATATTTCTAGTAAACAATTCACCGACAAATAACTTATTATTTTCTATACCATTATCGTATATGTTTTTAATATTATCTAGACATAGATAAGAATCTGGTAATATTAATCCACCATAATTATCTAATATGCGTGCAAACGCTAGGTTACGAATGTTATTTTTAATTGGGTCAGATACTTTATTTATATCTATATTCCAATGCTGAATTAAATCTATAAAAGAATTATCATTAATTAAACAAATATTAAAATCACAACCGCAATGATCTATGATTGACTTAACCATTAAATGTTTGTAAGGCTGATTTAGGTTCTTTGTGTTTCGCGAATTAAAACTCAACCAATTACGCGCATTCATATCATATTTACTGTGAACCCATATGATAGGCAATTTACTATTTGGTAATTTTTTTAATGCTAAATTCGAATCATTTAATAAATATTTTTTAACTATCCGATAATCGCGTTCTTCGTCATTTTCTAAATATTTTTTTTTGAATTCGGCATAAATTATTCCTACAAATAATAAAACTATAAACATCAAAAATACATTTATTTTATTCATATATATACTAATTTAATATTATTATTGTCTATATTGTCAATTTATATAAATTTGACATAAATTTATTATTTATTTCCTTATACATTTCATCTTGTTTTGCCAAATTATAGGCACGCTCTGTATCGTTTTTTATTTCTTTTTTTTTTTGCTCCTCTAATATTGTTTGTGATTCTTCTAATGTATGTGGATTTACACTTTGTGACTCCCTATGTAATCTTAATTCTTCTATATTTTTAAACGTTTTTATATTTTTATCTGTAACTGGTATTACATTTTCTATATGGGCTTTTTGTAAATCCTCATATTGGAGAGAACTAAATATATCGGAACTGTATGTATCGGGAGCATTACCAGTCAAATTATTATAATTAATATTACAATTTTCTGCATATGATTTATTTAGTATCATATTACTGGCTGTTTCTTTTAATTTATTAAAAGTTGTTGCCATATTTTCTTTGGTAGTTGTAGTTGTATCAATATCATCGTTCGATTTTAACCATTCACCGTAACCTTTTTCGGTTTCGTCATCCTTCACGTTATATTTTTCAAATAATTCATTAAATATTTTGTTAAAATTTTCCCCTTTTGATATGTTTTTAATTACTTCATTGTTTTCTTCGTCAACCATATATTCCGTTGGACCTTTACCTTTCATTCTAAACTCGTGTATTGAATATATAATTTTATATGCTTTTGAAAAAAATAAAAAATATTCTTTTGATAGTCGACTTTTATCCGGGTGAGTTTTCAAAACTATTTTTTTTGCCCTTTTTAAATCTACTTCTGTAAAATTATATGATAAATTAAATAAATTTAATAAATCTTGTAACTCATAATTATCAAGATTTAAATCCAAATTGTCCATATAAATATATTTACGTTTTTATATTTTAAACTATACTAAAATATAAAATTTGTACCAGTCTATATTGTTATCTATATAACTAGTTGCCTTTTACATAGTTGTCTTTTTACATAGTTGCACCCTTTATTTGGCATCTATCAAAAAAAAGTTTCACTTCACTTTCATCTCCACCAATAACTGAATCAGATGGTATATACCATTTATCCATGTCTCTATTTTCGTTACCATAATATGCTAAAATGGACGGAATACCATTCACCATTTTTTTGGTTTTTAATGCATAATATAATTCCATTGTATCATCTATATCGATTTCAAATATAACAAATGTATCATTTAATTTGTTAAAATTTTCATTTACTAATGGCTGAATTTTTTTACAGGGTTTACACCATTCAGCTGTAAATTTTACAATAATAATTTTAGTACCAATATTCTTTAATAATTCTTTAAACTGATCAATTTCTAGTTCCTCTATTATTTCTCTTGAAGTCATATTATATTTTACTACTAGATTTGTTTTATATCAATTATACTATTATTTATTTTTTCCAGTATTTGTAGTATTTATAGTATTATTTACTATATTTTCTATATCATCTATATTGATATTGCCTGCATTTATATGCGCCTCCCACAGATATCTACAAAATGCCCAATCTATTGATATATTAGTATCATATTCGTTTTTAAATTTATCTAATAACTCTTGTTCTATATTTTTAGGTAGTAAATACAAACTACTCTTAGGTAATACGTAACTAAGTTGTGTTAAAGGTTCAACAGAGTCATTAATATCTGTGATAAACTCAGCGTCAAATGAAGGTATATATCTTACTAAATCGCAAAGCAAAGGAGGATAGTTATATTTGTATGTCCATTTCCAATCTTTGCATTCTTCTCTATAATATTTAAAGGTCCATTCTAATCCTTCTAGATAATTAATACATATTTGCTTGCATCTATCATCATCTATATTGATGTTAAATAATTTTTGATAATAGCGTTCTCTCCATCCATTTTCATATGGATTAATATACTCTTCCACTGAACGGTCTAATAATGGTATTGATTGTAATTTTTCATCCTTTTCTAGTTTACGTTTCTTTATAGACTTAGATTGCTTATCTCTTAATTGATATTCTTCTATTAATAATTGCTCTTCATTTTTTGATAACTCCAGTATGATTTTTCTCAAAACATTCCAGTTTATCTTATCATTCTTTATAAGATTGCTTTTATTTGTGCTTAATACCTTTTTATACACATCTTGTAGTCTATCTATTCCCGTAGTCCTTATATTTAAACTTGGAAAATGAGGTAAAAAATCGTTCCCTAAGAAAAAACATAGAAATATATAATCGAATACACGATTATAATCATTACTATTTGTCGGTTTGTTATCATTTAATTCACATGATAATACTTTTGCAAACTCTGGTATATTTAACAGATAGTTATCATTTGGATTTAAAGTATTATCTATACTTTTTATAAAATACGGCGTTTCGCGAAAAAGATACATAGATTTAGATATATATAAGTGATTCAATGTTAACATAATTAAATCTGCATCCAATCCATATATTACTGTTGTTGTATTACTGTGTTCTTCTATATTGTCGCGTATATATTGATATATTTTATGTTCTCCTTCACCTTTATGTTCAGATGTAGATACTATTAGTTTCTTTAATTTAAAAATGGCTGGATTTTTAAATTCATTATTTATTTCAATACTTAATTTTCTCATAAACTCTGTTCCTGGTGTTATGGATGTAGTGTCAAATAATTTTACCTTATCAATACCTATTTTTTTAAACATATTGTTTTCATAATATGTCTTATATCTGCGTGTTTTTTGTTGATTCATCTTAGCAAATGGCGCGACACCATCAAAAGCAATATATACATTGTGTTTCGGTTTAATTAAATTAATATATGATTTTATTTTTTCACATACTAACTGGATAATATAACTATCGTTCAATAATGATTTATTGTTTTTTTCTAATTCATAAATAACATCATATATAATAGAATTACAATCCATATATAAATTATGGATGGTAATTTTGCTTGATTTATATTGAACCAGAATGTTTCTATGATTGCGAACTATATACGAAAAATAACTAGGAATTCCCATTTAATATTATGGTAATTATTTTTTAAATTATTTGTTATATATTTTTATAATAAGTAATAGATATATATGAATACAAATATTACAACTTGCGTATATCAAAAACAAAGATTGCAAGAAATAATTAAAAGCACCATATTAGCTATCCAAAAATATAAAATTTTGGATATTTTTGGTTCGAATGAATTAAATATTTGTATTAATAATTTGAATGTAATATTTGATTCATTATCATTATTATCAATTGATTCTACGGATAAATATCGTGATATAACAAAAAATTTATCAGAATTATTACAAACTTTCGGAACAGAAAATATAAGCGATTTGTTATATATTATTTTTAACAGGGATATTGAAATTGCTTTAAATAATGAAGATAGTGATAAATTAGATATTATTTTAAAATATTTCCACCCTATTAGTTTTACTATTAAAAATAATAAAGGTCTTAAAAAAGATTCAAATAACTTAGAATGTATAGATTTATCAAAATTAAGTGACAATTTTCACATTAAGGTCTATGGTATAAAATTAACTATAAATATTTATGAAGAAAAAAAAAGTATAGTAATATGTGGAATTTTGGATGATTTAATATTGGACTGTTTAAATTACGAATATATATACAATAGAATTAATAATATATTAGTGAAATTTAAAAATAATAATGTAAATGATGAAATTAGTAATAGATTTAAATCTTGTTTGACACTAAAAGATTTTTTAATTTATAACGACGACGAGATTATTAATCATTTTAATATATATATTAATAATATTACTAACATTAAAAAAAAAACCATTATTCAATTGACAAACGATTTTTTGAAAGAAGAATTATATAATCAAAGAAGTAATATAATTCAATTATTGTTAGATACAGAAGACCAAGAAAGTTTATTCTTAGCTTACTTATTATATGATCTCTTAACAAACGATAATAATCAAAATATAGACACTAATGAACAAACTCTGTTATTTGATAGCTTACCATGGAACATAAAGAAAATTTTCAAACAAGCAATGACTATGTCCGTTGAGTATAATTCTTCTAAATTTGATAATAATAAAATCGATTTAGAACAACAAATATATTTGATAAAAACAGACGATAATGTTAAGGAAAAAGCTCTAATAAAATTAAAAGAGGTTAAATCTAAAAATGACGATTCGGGCTCAAAAGCCAGACAATATATAGAAGGATTATTAAAAATACCTTTTGGTATTTTTAAAGAAGAACAAATTTTAACTATTATTCCAGAATGCAGAACTATTTATAATAACTTAATTAAATTATCCATAGATAATAGCATAAATCTTGATTTAACCTTATACAAAGAAAACCTGACAAGTATTGAATTAAAACAAAGTATATCTATGTTAAATAACAACAATATCAACACATACATTATAAATCATATTATTAGCAATTTACAAAATATAGTAAAAAAGGATTTATTATCATTTGTTAATTCAATTAATGATTTTATAAAAAAATATAAATTGGATTTTGATAAAATTAATAAAACCAAAAAAACAAACAATCAAATAATTAGTAATATTATATTATTTTTAAACTACTACCAGAAGCAAGAATTGTATATTAATAATAATATATATCTAATAGAATTATGTAAAAATACAAATAATGATTATATTAATTCGATATACTCTTATATTAATTCTATAAATTCCAAGTTCAATTATATTAATTCATACATGTGTGGTATTAATAACATTCTTGACGATGCCGTATATGGTCATGATGACGCTAAAAGACAAATTGAACGTATAATTGGTCAATGGGTTAATGGGAAGCAAAGTGGTTATTGTTTTGGATTTGAAGGACCTCCTGGTGTAGGCAAAACATCATTAGCAAAAAAAGGAATAGCAAAATGTTTATTGGATGAAAACAATGTAGCAAGACCATTCTCATTTATTGCTATTGGTGGCTCTTCAAATGGTAGTATATTAGATGGACATAATTACACATATGTTGGGTCTAACTGGGGGCGAATAGTTGATATTTTAATGGAAAAAAAATGTATGAATCCTATTATATTTATTGACGAATTAGATAAAATTAGTAATACCGAACAAGGAAAGGAAATTGTTGGTATATTAACACATTTGGTAGATACTACACAGAATAATAGTTTTCAAGATAAATATTTCAATGGAATAGATTTAGACTTGTCTAAGGTTTTATTTATTTTTTCTTATAATGATGTTTCTCTCGTAGATCGTATTCTACTAGATAGAATCCATAGAATTAAATTTAATTATTTAACAATTGATGATAAAATTGTGATTACCAATAAATTTCTATTAAAAGAAATTTATGAAAATATGGGTTTAGTTGACGTTATCAATATTGAAGACGATGTTATTGAATATATCATCGAAGAGTATACTAACGAACCCGGTGTTAGAAAGTTAAAAGAACTTTTATTTGAAATTATCGGAGAGATTAATTTGAATATACTAAAAGAATATTACAACGCGCCTTTACCCATAAACGTTACAATTAATGATATTAAAAATAAATATTTAGTAGATAAGGAATCTGTTAAAAGAAAACAAATAGTTAATGAAAGTAAAATTGGCGTGATTAACGGACTGTGGGCTAATTCTATGGGTAATGGAGGAATTGTATCTATTGAATGTAATTATTTTCCATCAAATACTTTTCTTGATTTAAAATTAACAGGTATGCAAGGTGATGTAATGAAAGAAAGTATGAACGTTGCGAAATCATTAGCTTGGGATTTATTAACGGAAAAAGAAAAAACATTTATTAGCGAAGACTTGAATAAAACAAATGGTATTCACATACACTTACCTGAGGGTGCAACACCAAAAGATGGACCTTCGGCTGGTACGGCTATTACAATAGCATTATATAGTTTATTTACAAAGCGAAAAATTAAAAATACATATGCTATAACAGGAGAAATATGCCTTCAAGGCAATATAACAGAAATAGGTGGGCTTGAAAATAAATTATTGGGTGGCATTAAATCTGGTGTTACTACATTCATATATCCAAAAGATAATCATAAAGACTATCTTAAATTTATTAAAAAATATAACAAATATTCGTATATTAATTATATTAGCATTGATAATATTAATAGTGTATTAGACATCATATTTGATTAGTTGTCATTAATATATTTATTATATATATATAGATGGCTATTCAATTAACATTTTCGAATATGTTACAATTAACCTCTACATTATCACCTACTCTAATTACATTTTTTTTAGTAATGCTATCATTATTTAACCTTAATATGAAGGGTATCGTTTATATAATGGGTGTGTTACTAGCTTCGATTATCAATTATATGGCAGGTCCTATATTTAGTATGGACGATAAATCTACACCTCCTGCTATGTGTAATTTAATCGAAATACCATTTTGGACACACTTTAAAAGTCCATCGTCAAGTTCGCTACATCTTGCTTTTACATTAGCATATCTTTTTTTGCCTATGTTTTACAACAACCAAATAAATTCACATTTAATTACTACATTAATATTGTTACTTGGTATAGACGCAATTACCAAGGTTAAAAATAATTGCACAGATATGACGGGTGTATTTATAGGAACATTATTTGGTTTAGTTTTAGGAACTATTTGGTATTCTTTATTGACTATGAATAACTTAGAACAGTTGTTATTTTTTGACGACTTTAACAGCAACAAACAACAATGTAGTGTTCCTGGAAAACAAACATTTAAATGCAGAAATACTAGGTCCGGAGAAATAATTACTACTATTGATAATTTGAATTAATCATGTGAATTATTGATATTTACTACCATTAGCAATTAAATATTTTTTAAAATTTATAATAAATTGATTTCGCCTATATGAATGTATTAGTGCCTTTTCGTTATAATTATGATGTTTCATCATTTCAATGTAATTGTTAATTATCACCTTTGTATTTCCACGCGAATACAGTTTATTATTTTCCTCAATGGTAAATTTATTTTTTCCTAGTTTAACATTTATAGCATTGTGAAATTCTAACATAAATAATATTAATTCTTGTTTCTTATTAATATTTTTAAAATTGTTTTTAGATAGCAACAATATTGCATGATTTCTACATTCAATACAAGGCAAGTTATCACAAATCTGGTATATTTGTTTTACTAGTTCAGCTATATGACCTTCATCATTTATTTTATATACTAAAGTATGTAATAAATACCAAGTTGCATTTCCCCAGGTCTTTTTAGAAGACATTAATATATATAAAGAGATATATATCAAATATATAATGAAATACGTATTAGAAGGCGATATTAATTTTTTCGATGAATTAAAGAATGATTATGATGATACAAACGATAATTGTTTGATTGAAAATAAACAATTGGTAGATAATTTTATTACATTATCGTGTAATCACAAATTTAATTATTTACCACTTTACAATGAACTTGTAAGACAAAAAACAAAGTATAACCCCAATGAAACAACAAAATTAAAAATTAATCAAATTAAATGTCCTTATTGTAGGCAGATAACTGATAATATATTACCATTTATACCTTCTATCGATGGTATATGCAAGCTAAATGGTGTAACTGTTCCTAATAAATTTTCTTTACCACATAAAACATGTAGTTGGATCTATAAGTCAGGTAAAAATAAAGGATTGTGTTGTAATACTAACGGGTTTGTAAGCAAAACTGGTAATGTTTGTGAAAAGCATTGGAAATTTACAAAGAAAAAGGATAATAATATTGATGTCACATGGACTACTGAAATGCAAGATTTATATAACAATAACACTATTGTTAGTCTAAAACAAATGTTAAGAACCAAAAATCTTACTTTAAATGGTAATAAAAGAGATCTGGTAATTAGAATGTCAAAAAAATGTTAATGTGTGCCGATTTTTTTTTTATTTTTTATTCCATTTTTCAAAAAAGGACAAAAATAAATGTCCAAAATGGAAAAATAGAATTAAAAATGAAAAAAAAAACGTGCAAAAATGACGTGTGACTTATATGTAGGTATTTCGTTAAATATTCTAAAAATACTTATGTAGGTAAAAAAATACAACTTAAAAAAAGGAACTAAATTTGTTATTTTCAAAGGATTTAAGCATATTTTTATGAGCATTATACAACAAATATGCTCGAAAATATATGCTCGGAAAATGTCAGTAAGGAAAAAAAACAGTATTATTGTAAAAAATGTGACTATATGTGTGATAAACTGTTTTTATACAAACAACATTGTTCTACAAAAAAACACAAAAATGTGAAATGCTCAAAAATGCTCAAAAAATATGCTCCTATTTATAAATGTGAATGTGGAAAAGAATATAAACACATTCAAAGCTTTAATCGTCATACAAAAAACTGTATTGTTAAAAATAGCGACAAAGAGAAGAAAGTATTGAGAACAATGATTTCAACATTAGTATCTCAAAATCAAAACATGTTAATGGAAAATAAAGAAATGAGAGAATTAGTAAAAGATATGATACCAAAAATAGGAAATACAACTATAAATAATAAATTTAATTTGAATTTGTTTTTAAATGAAGAATGTAAAGATGCTATTAACTTAACCGATTTTATAACAAATTTAAAATTAGAATTAAATGATTTAGACAATACTAGACAAAATGGTTATATTACTGGTATTAGTAATATTTTTATTCGTGAATTAAAACAATTAGAACTTCATAAAAGACCTATTCATTGTAGCGATATAAAACGAGAAATATTATATGTTAAAGATAATAATACGTGGGGAAAGGATAGTGAAGATAATATTATAATGAAGGGTGCTATTAATTCGTTAGCTAAGAGACAAATCAATAAAATAAAAGAATGGGAATTAGAGAATCCTACTTGGAATAAAACTGAAGAAGGGAGAAATAACTACATTAAAATGGTGAAAACTATTACTGAATGTGACGACGATAAAGTTGATAATAAAATAATTAAAAGTATAGCAAAAGAAGTGATTATAGATAAATAATATAAATAAACTTAATTTTATATTATAATGACTACGAAAGAAGAATTAGTTATTTCCGTTAAAGAATGGATAAAAGCAGACAATGAAATAAAATTATTACAGGCTGAAATTAAAAAGCGAAGAATACAGAAAAACATGTTGTCTGAAACTTTAGTTGATGTTATGAAAAATAATGAAATTGACTGTTTTGATTTATCAGAAGGTAAAATTATGTATACTGCTAATAAAGTTAGAACACCATTAAGTAAAAAACACTTGTTAGAAAGTCTTGCCAAATATTTCGGCGACGATTCAAATATAGACTCGTCTGATGTTGCTGAATTTGTATTAGATAACAGAGAGGTTAAAATTAAAGAAGGAATTAGACATAAGCCACAGAAATAAATATTATAATTCTATATATGGTAGATTTATCTTATAAGGGAAAGGAAATATTAAATACTGGCGAACCTGATATTGATCAAGGAGATAAATTACAAATCTGTTTTTACACTATAAATGATATGCCTAATCCTTTTTTAGAAATCTTATTTTTTAATAATAATGATAAATTAAATTTGTTACATTTTAAATATAATGGAGATATTCCAAGCAAGGAAGGATATAGTATAATTAAAAATATATTTATGGAATTTGATGAAACTATTAAATATACCGGTTATATTGGAAATATTTTGTTTTATGAAATGGTTACTAATATTGAAAATGTGAGTTATAAAACAAAAAAACATAAGCTATGGTTTTTGATTGTAGATGAAATTATAAATAAGAAATCTTCGTTGCATATGAACGTTGATAATGAAATTGTTTCTTTTTTTTTGAAAAATTCTAGTCTATTGTTTTTGATTGATGGTGAAAAAAGGATTTTACCATCGCCTATTGCTTGTTATTATGGGAATTATTTAAATTATGTTAAAGCCATATCGGTATTTGGTGTTCAAAAGGCTTCGTTATATGCATCACATGGACCATTTTATTATTTTGGTAATTATAATGAGTCATTAAAAATGTCCGTGTGGGGCAAAAACCCGGTTTCTCACAGTGTAAATAATATATTAATTTCTGGAAAAAATGGAAAATATAAACAAGGTGGGTTGGTTAGATTTGCAGTATTCTTAGATAAGATAATGTTAATAACCGACGTGAAGAAAAGTGAAAAAAATAAATTTGATTATATAAATAAGTATGGAAGTGTTATTTATTATAAAGAAAACAATATAAAATATTCTCTACGAGAATATTCTAACCAATATCCAATTTCTTATTTTAGTGTTAATACAGAGAATATTGATTCCGTAGACGATATGTATAAAATTAAAATAGAATAATGTTATAATATTATATAATGTATCAAGCATTCAAAATATTAATAGGATTAATATCAATTGTATTCTTTACTTATTTAATTGTATTTGCTTTTAATTTCTTAAATATTGGATTCGATGTATATGGTAGTTATTTGTTATGGTTTATTGCTTTGATTTCATTTTGGTTTATGTTACCAGAACAAGTAGGTGATATATTTTATAGTGTAAATGGAAAATAATAATATATTTATTTTTAACAAGTATAAATATATTAAGCATTATCATCTCCTAGTGGGTTTGATTCCCCATCACCAATGTCTTCATTTTCTTTCAAAATAGACGCGATTAGTTGCACGCTTCCTTGATTGTCCATTTCACTCATTACTTCGTCTGCGGTGGGATATCTGTTTTTTAACTCTTTGAAATTGGTAATAATACCCTGAATAACATCTTTTCTTTTTCTCGAATCTAGATTTTTAGCTATTCCGCTAAATAGAGCAGCTGTAGCTGTATCTAATATTGCTTCTTTTTCCTTAAATACACTGTTTTTTGTTGTTTCTAAAGCTCCACAGATTTCTGGCTTTTTAAGATCTGGGTCATAATTTGGACTATTTTCGTTACAGAATTCATTTTTGAAGCGTCTTATTATTTTTTCTCCAATAGGTGGGCTTATTTCCATTAATCTATCAAATTCTTCTTTTTGTGTTTTAATTAGTTGTTTTACATTTGTCCGTTCTTTTGGGTCTTTTGCTAATTCAACCTTTATATTACGATAGAATTTACCCCATGATATACTACATGCGCGATGTGCTTCGTTATATTCACTAATCTTAAGAAATTGTTGAATTGTAGTAAGAATACCTGCAAAAATATTAACCGAGCCAACAATAGATGAAAAAACTGGTTTTACGCTGTCAGGAAATCGGTCCTGTGCAAAATTTGCCGTTCCGGTTAAAGTACTCATAACTATAACAGGTATTGTAAACCATGTATTGGCTTTTGAATAGTCAATATGTGATTTTGCGTGGAGCCATCTGTAACAGGTTGCTTTATCTGCCCACTCTATTAATATATTTTCATGATGCTCGGTCCATACAGCATTTTCATCTAAATCAGCTACCGAGACAGTTTCATCGTCTTGTGTTTTTTTCGTTTCGCCACTCATTATATATTAAATGTATAATAATTTCTTGATATATATTAATGAAGGACACGCTACAATTGAAACATAGTTTTGAAAATATAAAAAAATTACGAGGCGATATTTCCAATATATTTGAAACAATTCATTCTAAAATAAATGTTTTGAAAAAAGTATACATAGATATGATAAAGACTCACTCAAAATCAGAATATATGTTTGGCATCGATGCGTTTCATTTTCAAAATGAATTATTGGATATTGAATATAATAATATGAAAAACGCGTTTAAGAAAATAGATAACCGCATGTATTGTGAATATTACCAATTATACGTATTAATTCGCAAATATATTGAAGAGGAGATTACAAACGAATCTCTTCGCAGTAAAGTGTTGATTAATAAGAGATTTCCAGTTTATAAGGTATTAGATGTTGATAGAATATATAGGTTTTCATTAGTAATCGATTTACATGATTATATCACAAATACTATTGTTGAATTAGAATCATATCGAATAGCTAAAGATTCAGAATTAAAAAATGATACCCAACAATCAAAACAGGGGTTAAATATAGGTAATTTAGTTAATTCTTATAGATACGCAAACGCGTTGCTGTCTGAGAAAATTAAAATGTTTGTAAGATATCTTAAGGTTTTCCATGAACATCATAAACAATATTTTACTAGATTATCAATAAGAGCCAAACTGAATATAGGTATTATAAATGAAGATATAATGATAAAACAACTTAATTCAAATGGAATGGTTGATGAAAATGTGAATCATAAGGAACCTATCAGCGACGAAGATAGTATATTGAAATATGTTGGTAGTGCAGATACAAATAATGTTCTTAAAGGTGAATTAAATAAAATCATATCAAATATTAGCTATGATTCAGAAACATCACACAGAAGCAATGAATCGGAAAATTCCACATTAAGTTCTCATGAGTCCCTATGTAATGATAATGGTGAGCGAAATTCACATACAATTACCGACATGACATATGAAGCAGAAAATATTGTAATTAGTGGGAAATCAGACATATCACAACCTGAACCAGAGCCTGAACCAGAGCCTGAGCCTGAACCAGAGCCAGAGCCTGAACCAGAGCCTGAGCCTGAACCTGAGCCTGAGCCTGAACCT
>Ga0257106_1000114_pt1 | contig 49458 bp, 35 predicted proteins | sample LP_taG_3_FD_190177 | JGI IMG/M metagenome (GOLD analysis project Ga0257106, IMG submission 190177) | Marine microbial communities from Northeast Subartic Pacific Ocean, Canada - LP_J_2011_P26_10m | ecosystem: Environmental > Aquatic > Marine > Oceanic | place: Canada: Northeast Subartic Pacific...
CTTTAAAACACACACACACACACACACACACACACACACACACACACACACACACGCACACACACACACACAACACGCGGACAACATAACACGGTAATAATGGAAACGCCGACTGCAGACGACGCTAAAATATCCCTTCTGTCAAAGCTGATCGCGCAGAGCAGAGCAGAGCTGGACGAATTAGAGACGCACTTTGTCGTCCAGTCTTCTTCAGAAACGACGACAAATCAAAGTTTGCGGCCAACCTTTTCAACTTTGAAACAGTTGGTTCGTGAACTCGAAAAAGAAGGAGAAGGAGGAGAAGGAAAAGAAGAGAACTCGACGTCGTCGACGTTCAAACCACCGAAAGGTGCTGTTAGAATTCCCGGCATGGAAGCCGGGGGGGCGTTAGGCAAGGAGTTTCTACAGAATCTAAAGTTGAAGAATAATACGAATAATACGAAAGGAGAGGAAGAAGAGGGGGGAGACGAGGCGCGAGAGACCACGAGAGAACAATCAACGCCGGCGGCACCCAAGCCGGCTTGGATGATCGAATTAGCCGCGAAGAAAGCCGCCGCGCGAGCGAAAGAGGAGGAATGAGCTTAATCTATCTATCTAATTAATGCATGTATATTATTCACGAACGCGCTATTTTCTAAATAAAAAAACTCGACTATTCGCGTGATACCGTCCGTAACTCCAAGATCTCGCTGTTAGTACTAAGGTTTCTAAAATATTCTTATAACTAAACTACCAGTATGTATACGTGCAAAGAAACACTTCTTATTGTTATTCTTATTCACCCAAAAATGTATTCGCCAAAGACAAAGGACCTTCGATGAACGCCGCAAGAATCCGAGAGATGCCAGATACCGCTCCAAATATGCTTCCTTCTGCCATACCAACCAAGCCTCTGCACTCGAGTCCAGTGATTGGATTCTGAATGATATCCATGACTGCTTTACAAACAGAGCCAACAACGCGCTCGGAATAGCGCGTGGGTAGAACGTTGCCGTCGACGACGTTGATTGATGATGATGGTAATGACATGATGTGACGGTCACGCACTGCTCTGCGTCGTTCATTTTCCAAGGAATCGAACTCTTCTACCCAACCGTCAGCGATCGATTTGATGCGATTTAAAGTTGTCATACCAGACCTCCCGAAAGCAGAAGTAACGCGAGCGAAAGCCTTCAAACCATTCCCTTCGCCTAATTCATGTACAGCGTGCCGAGTGGACTCCACTAAACGAGCGGGATCACCTAACAGAGCATTGTGCTTTATCAAATCACGAATTCTTCCAACCGCTTGGTTTTTTACGTGTCTCTCTAAAGCTTTCAAAACCTCGTCCGGAAAGGCGAGCGCTTTCTGATTCTTGAAACCGCTCAAAGTAATTTTAGCCCGTTCAACCGCGGCTAGCTTTGAGAACAAAAACGGAACAAACGGCAATTCTGTAAAGGAAAGCACAATTGGCACGTCAGAAATAGAAAGCTTGTCTATTCGAAACAGCGCAGCATCTTCTATGGCTTTGAAGCTTTTACTCTTCACTTTCCTATTTCTCTCCATCTTGAGTCGCGTCTCTAGTTTTGGTTTTTCCAAGACATCCAGCGACTGGACACATACCGCGACAAATCCTGGAACTTTTTTCAGCAAACTTTCCTGCAAATCAATGCGCACGGGTGCAACATCAACATCTACGCGAGCGCCCGATCGCGTAACGTGACGTGAAAATACGTGCCCACTTAGTGTAAGCGTAATCGCGTTTCTTGCAGCGGTAAAATAAGTGGCTCCGATGTTCGCCGTCCTCATCTCGGCATTCGGCACGGAGAGAATAATGGATGATTCATTTTCTTCGCTCGAGCTCGATGTACAGATATCAATTCTTTCGACAGTAAGATGCCCTTGAACGAGCGGGTCGGGCTCTTCTTCATCCTTACAATTTTCGGACAGCATCACTGATATGCCGTGCACTCTACCATTCACCAACTCTGTCTTTTCGTGTTGAGCAGAAAGCCCGATTGATGCAACTTTGATTTGAAAGCTCTCCAAAAAGAAAGGTTTTGTTCTCCAAGATAACGAAGATGAAGCTGTCGCTGATGACTTAGACACTGGCGACGATAGCAAATGAGAGACTGGTATCTTAGATGAAGACGAAGGCTTCTTCAGAGGAGAAACGACGAACTTGGGCGGAGGTGACGTCTGAAAAAATCCCTTAACACCTGGTAGTTCTTCTTCTTCGTCGTCGATATCGTCGCCGTCTTGATTTACGAAATGCTTACCTGCAATGACATCGATATTATAGCATCCATCTTCCTCAGACTCGTTAAACTGAACCGAAAAATGTACGTCATCTTTCGTCCGGTCTAAACTGAGAGCTCTCGTACATCGACACCACGCCGTTGAAGCTGTGATTTCATCGGACCAATTCCATCTCTCCTGAGCAGATGATGCTGGGCGTATGCGAACACGCGGGGCATCCTCACTCTCTTCTGCACTTTCTTCTTTTCTCTCACCTTCACGGGCGTTGTCTTTCGTCGTGCTGTTAGCAGGTTTCTTATTTCGCACGTGCGCTGTCTGTCCCGGCAGAAGGATAATCCCATCTGACTCTTCAAAATCAGATTCCTTAAATGCTACAATTTCGTCTGTGGAATTTGTTATCGTCCCTTTCGGACGCACAAAAATGTGAGCACATCCCCCGTCGGAATCCTCGTATATTGTCGTGATGACGTAGCTATAATAAGGTTTTACGTGTACTATTTTGAATTTCCCAGACGCGGGCGCAAGCTCAAACGGGTCTGACGCATACTCTTCACATCCTAGCGTGAATAGACCAAAGCCGCTGTCTCTCCGATGCCGTCGCGAATCGCCAAGTATTCTCGGATATTGCGTACTGTTCTTCATTGCCAAAATCTTGCCTCCGGAGGATGACGAAGGTAAGGCATAAGGTGCAGAATCAGATGAAAATCGAGATAAATGTGAGGAAACTCCTGCGGAAGATACACCAAAAGCATTTGGAGAAGGCGTTTGGAACCTAGCGCTCAAGTTCGCTCGAACTGGAGTCGATGTGAATGATGATTCTAAATCGGAAGAAGAAAACGACGTAGAATGCATTCGATTAAAGAGCACTGCTTTCGAAGATAAATCAGATGCAGCGGTGTGTTCAAATGCCTTTTCCGTGGTTCCAATTCTTCCCATCTCATTGACACTTGTAGATGGTGGCGTTGGAGGACAAACGACAGTGTTTGCACTTGATTCATCGAGTGAGCCCAATCTATCGTTGTACTTGCCGCTCGTAATGCTTTTCATGTCCGCGTATTTAAGCGTGAGCGACTGCGTCGTCAAATTTGTCAACGTCATAGCGCACGCGATTGATACTACTCTCGAGCTCGTATTTTTGTCCAAGTACACGGAGCATTCCAAAGTCGTCACATCCTCGTCGCTCCTATCGTTAGTATTTCTACGAATAGACGGAGACATATGTCTGAATACTTTGAGAGGATTTTTTCGTCGTGACAAGTTTGAAAATGTGGGGATGTATATGGAACTTCTCGCACAGACGTATCCCAAGGGAACAAAGGATAAAGTAGCTGCGTCCAAGACATCTTCAGACTCTTCTATAATCGCTGTCGATCGAGGAGCAACAACAAAAGAAGAAAACTTCCGATTTCCAGATAAGAAACTTGCCTTTATTGGGACCGGTAGATGATTTCTCAGCTCTAAGGGCGCCACAAAAGCAATTGTCCGCGTGACAGATTCTTCGTCGGAAGATATCACAATCGCGCATCGCCTCGCATTTACTGGTATGAATGAATCGACGGAATGAAGTGAGATTTTATCACTTGGCAGTAAGGAGAATGCTCCTTCGCCTTCAAATTTCCAAACGAACGAATCTAAGCTGGCAAGCGATAATGGAAGGTATTTATACTCTCCAGCCTCAATTGGGCCAAACGTCGATTTTCCGGCGAAAGATAACACCACTGGCTTTAACGTTGAATTCTTAACAACAACATTCGAACGCAATACCACCTCTCTTTGCTCAACTGCGTTTTCGCGACATCGAATCTCCGCTACTAACGAACACGAGTCTCCCTCTGTGCCACCCCAGACCGATTTTGGCAACGCTTCGCATTTCCGGGCTTTAGATTCCAAATCAGCCAATGATAGATAATGTCGCGATTCTGGGGCATTGGTCAGACGAATCTTCAAGCCAATAACAGTCGGCAAGGGAAATAATGACAATCCAGAACGCTCATATCCGTATTCGTTGCTCATTCCCAACGGCGGCGCAAGCGAAGATAAGTCGCCATCTCCCAGTCTCTCTAGGTATTCAGATGCATCATCTTTCCACGAATCTCCGTAACGAACCGCAACCTCTCCGTTCGAGATGCATGTTCCGCCCAATGAAGTGTCCATGTTTGTCAAAAATTCGTAGCTAAGATCTACTCCGGAAGAATTCTTCAGCCAGAAGCACTGAAAGGGCTCAACCGCGCGGGTATCTCGCGCTCGGGAAGCAGATCTCAAACTGTCACAATTTACTATGGCATTGGAAACTGCTAATGACTCAAGTATCGTTTTTCGAACTACGAAATCAATGGAAGAAGTTGTTAGGATGAACGATTTGTTTCCAGTTTCCACAGAACTTTTCAATGCAACTGGCTCCAAGGCAAATTCCCAGTTGCGTTTCAACGTGTCATATGTGCCCCCGCAGACCTGGAAAGATACTGATAAAGAAAGTGGAATGACTTTATTTTCTTTCATTGTATGGTTGATATGATTTGCTTCTAGGGAATCTTTGCTTCTCTTTGTGCAATTCACGTACGTGTTCGTTAAAGAAGCGAAAGAGACCGGAACCGGGTGCTCCATACTGTATCGATCATCATCGATACGCACGCTAATGCGACGGATACCAAGTTTAGTAGAATCGGGCAGATTTTTGACAAAGTTCGTATTGTCTCCGTCGCTATTTTCGGTTCTGCTCGGGTTCGTTTCCATACTGCGCTCTGATATCAAAGATGAGGAAGATGCCGATGATAGAGATGAGAGTGGACGATCTTTGTCGGCGGAGGGAAGCACCACTCCTCGTCTACAAACCCTATCAAGCTCTGAGACGACGTTCTTGATGAACGAATCTACGATACTGATATGGGTCGATGTCAAGCGAGCGTCAATATGCGCGACGTTGACTTCTAAATCATCGGGATCCTGTCGTCTTTCGATATGGATCGATTTTACCTCCAGTAATCGACTCGATGTTCTCAACATTCGAATAGCTTCTTGCGCGCCGTATTTACTTTTACCGGTGCATACGTAAAATTCATCGATGACAACATCTACTCCGGTCGAAAGATCCACCGATGCATCAAAGTCGGCAATTATCACATTACTCATTGCTTCAAATTGCCAAGGTACGGTTACAGACCATTGTCCTGAGAATGTTCTAAAGTCAGCGGAGGCCATTACATTCACTCTGGAAATAGAAGCCGACTGATGGTATCCATCCTCTGTCGTGAAAGCCAAATTGATTTCGTTCATCTTCACATATGCTTCACTCGTAATCGAAACGGGAACAGTTCTTAGTTCAACACCGCCTGGGATATTCATAGAGATAGATCCAGCATTTTTGTGCTCAAAAAGCGAACTCACCACCGAGATTCGTTCGAGTTTGCCTGTGACGATTGACTTCGAATCAGTAACCTCCAAAACTGCTCTTGCAACATAGTCCACGCATGGTGGAACATCGTCAATAAGCAATACACGTCGCGTTGGCAAATCGCTCCATCGCATGTTGGGTGCCTCCAACGCATGTGATGACGGAGCGTGCTGTGATTGCAAAGAAAAACTTTCCCGATTCGAATCACTTTGAGTTTCTGTCGTTGCTGAACTGAATTTTCGAATCATAGCAACGCAGTCATAAAGAGATGCATTAATCTCAATACCATCGATATCTGCATGGACGTATACATTTTCATCTCTGCGTTCTGCTCTCGATATTGAAATATTTGAAACAGTTGCTGCTATAGTGTTACTTTCACAAAGTACCGAAAATGAATCGATTTTCACTGTGGACCAAGCTATCGGCTCTTCCTTTATGGTCGTAGAAGCTGCATCAAAAGCGAGACCCTTCACTTTGACCCGTAACCAAAAGTCGGGCTCCTCGTCAATATATTTACCATTACCGTTCACATCGAGAATTTCTAAGTCAATATCAGGCAAAGATACCCTGGCGTCCAGTGTAATCGGAGGCGCAATCATCGCAGAAACTTTGAACAGTTTGTCCGAACGCCAGTTGGATACATCCATTTTGTTCACCTGCATGCGTGAAAAAATATCAAATAGCATGGCGAGACTCTTAACATCTGAAGGTAAAATAGATAAAGAAATGGGGTCAAAGCGCTGAACTGCAAGTCGCTGGGTACGATTTACCGTATTTTTCTCGGAAATAATTGCTGCGCTCCAACCATTCAAGATGAAGGTCTTGTCGCCGGATATGTTTGTCCCGATGCACATGTTGTCAACCGAAAACGAGCTTTTCATCGTTCCTACTAAATTTTCTAATTCGTTTAACGATGCAATATCACCAATATCTTTCGCAGATTCCAGTAAGTCGTTCATATACGTGTCTCTTCCTACGAAGACGTTGATTTCATCATTCTCGTCTCTTACGACACCACCAGAAGTCGAAGTTAATCTATCAAATCCAGCACAAAGTAAAGGTTCTCTCGTTTCATTGTGCACCAAACACACCGATAAACCTTCTAGAGTAATATCCATTTTCTTAGCGTATTCTTTAGCCTCCAACAACGCTTCAACCGTCTGCAAACGAGAACTCGTATTCAATTTCAAGGCTTCACAAAGCGGGAACAGAGTAGCACTCAATCTATTTGCAAAAAGCGAGCTCTTTGGAACTTTATTTACCGCAAACTGTAGAATCAGCTCCAAAGATACCGAATCAATCACAACATTTAACGGAGCGACTACGAGAGATGTTATATTTTGACCTTCACTCGTTTCAAGAGTGATTGACGCATGTTTATGGTTGTCCTTCCCTCGGAGAATTTCCGTCATCTTATCACCCGATACTACGTAAGCAGAAAAACTTTGCAAAACAACTTTGAGATCAGAACTATTCCTTTCCATGGGATCAAGGGTCTCCTCTTCATTGACTCGAACATAGACTTTGTCGTATACTAACTCAATGCACTTATCGGCTCCAAAATTATCGTGCAGTCGAACAGAAAGTTTTGGTATCGCTACTTGGAAAACACAATCTGTGTGCTCCATAATTTGTTGGTGCAGTTTGATGCGCGCAGCTTGCCTAGGTTTATTTAACTTCGATCGTTTATACCGTTGCCGTCGTTGTCCACGTTGATGCATGTGTTCGATAGTTGTGAATGACAGTTTTGTCGCTACAGACGCGGTAGCTTCCAAACCTCGCTTTAGTCTACGCCGCAAATGAAGGCCCGTCAGTGTACTAGATGACTTGAAGCCAAGACTAGCGAAGATTTCTTCTTCCTCGGCGTATTCTGCGTCATCATCTTGGTCCATATCATCATCTGTATCGTTACTACAGCCATCGTCATCATAATCATCACTATCAGTCGTATTGGATGACGAAGAAGCAATGATGGCGTCTTTAACTATTTCTGATAATCGCTGAGAAGTGTCCTTGGATTTCGCCTCTGTCCTCTTTCTTGACGGGCCGCGTTGATTAGGCGTTGACTTCTTGGACTCTCTTCTACCTCTCAGGACTGCACGTTTTGCATACTGCCACCACTCTTTCCAATTTTTTCCATCCTTATTTAATGGTCTTTTCGCAAATGCATATTCTATTCTCTTTTTCCAAACCTTCAGTGCGGATTCTAGATGGGCAATTGAGATGAGCTGAGCGGGCGTTAAGGCTAGGTGAATCGCGTCATCGTTCACAGCGACAATCGCAGCGGCAAAACCACGATTCTTCTTACGCCGAGAAACTCTGAGAAGCAAAGTGGTATTATCAACACGTATCAAGGTCGGTGATGGTAATCCTTCATGCGAATGCTCTTTAGCAGGTGATGAAATCGTAAGGAAAGGGTGTTCCGGAAACCAGCCTCTCGGCGTACGACAATCGCACTCTAACGCAACGCGGAATCCGGTAACGTCTATGGATTTAACTCGCGTTTCCATAAAATCAACAGATGACGCTTGGCTGTAGAATGCGCTCGCAATTTCCGAAGATTTACTATCTGCATCGTCATCGTTCGGATTCGCGATTCGTAAGCAGTCCAGGCGTATGGAAAATTCTGAAAGATGTTTCGTTTCGTCGTCGTCACTGTCTTCTGTCTGTTCTTTTTCTCGTTTTGGTGATATGTCTTTGAAAATGATAGTTACGTTCTCTAACTCTACGTGCATACTTGCAAACAGAGGTGCCCAAATAGCCATCAATGCGGGATCTTCCTGCATTGATGCGATGTCGTCTATACTCTTCTGAAGCTTTTCTCTCGCGATATCTTCTGCTTCCGTAGAAGACGCCGCCGCGCCAAACGCTCGGAACCAATCATCCTCTTCCCGCGGAGAACACTGTATCACAACATCACTGACTCGAATATTTATCGGATGCCTACGTGCATACCACGTTTTCCAATCCATAGATAGCGATAAGTTTCCAATCGTTCCCTTCGTGATGGAAAATGGTAGTTGCAACGAAGAGTCGTTGTTCAAATTTGAAGCATTTAAGCAGATATTTTCCAAGTTTACGTTCCCAGACCACACTGAAGTCGAGACAGACGTTCTGTCCAAACCAACGATATAGTTACGGAGCACCCGTTCCAATATCGGTGCCACTATGTAATTCATTCTGTGCGTTGTGTGCGTTCAATTTTCGTTTTGTTCGCTTTTTTCAATTTTGCAGTTTTCATCGCGCGCTCTCATTTATCACTTGTTCAGGTCCATTATTATATTAGCGAGCGACTATCAGATTTGTCTTGGAAAGACCCAAACATCAACACGAATATTGTGTTGGACAGAGCGCAAAGTGCGCTCCGAAAAGATGGAAATAGGCTAATATGGCGAATTGTCAAGTCAGAATCGACTCAATGTGTAAAAACTCATCACTCTCTCACTGAGTCACTAATAAAGAGGAAGAGAATGAAAGGGACAAGGGTGTGAATTTGCGTGTCAGCGTATGATTAAAATTTTACCTTCATCTTCGATCTGTCAATCGTGACGATACCTTCCTTTGTACGAAGCGTCGGGATGTCAAAACTTATACCTTTTGCGCAACTAATCTCGCGCTTGAGCACTTCTTCCTGCATGGCTTTCCGCTTTTTCTCGGATTCGAGGTAGTCTGCCGTCGCTTTGGAAAGCTGCGTCTCGAGCGCCCGAATCTTGAGCACGTCGCACTCTCTAGATTCTCGCGCATTGTATTTACGTTTCCATTTTTCGGAGTTCGCATTCGCGGACGTCGTGTTTAAGCGCTCCTCTTCGATGGTATCGCGGTGAATAGCTTTCATGTTCTCCACGTAATTTCTGTGGTCTTTTCGTAGATTTGAAATAAAGTCTCGGTGACTTGCGCTTAATTTTTCCTTCTCGAGTGCATTCGCCGATCGCTCGGCGCTGATTTGGTCGTTAAAGGCTTGGATTTTGGTTAAAAGCGTTGCTTCGCGAGTATTACTTTCGTCGATGTCCGATTGATGTGCCAATTTTACCTCTTCCAATGATTTCGCCCACGCTTCGTTCTCAGATTTGCGAACGTTTTCGAGTCGGTTCTCGAGCGCACGCAACGATTTCTCCAGATTATTCTGATAGCTCGTCGTGATTTGTTTCGTTTGACTTTGAAAATAGGCTTCCATGCCAGAAATTTTCGTTTCGCTGGCTCTCGCCCTTTCTTCAATCTCTTTCCGTAAGGTGGAAACTGTTCCTTCATGGCAGCGGTTCAGATGCGCGATAGTTTCCTCTTTCTCTAATTCAATTTTACGAATGCTTCTCTCCTTCTCCGCGTCCATGTCCAACATCTTTTTCTCGTATACATTGATCATATCTTGCATCTCTGCGTCGTCAATGTTTTTCGTCGCTTCGACGGCTTCATCTATTTCTCGCGATAGTCTTCTCGCGAAATCTTCATTCATCGCACGCGCCTTGTTTTCAAACGCGAGATCCGCTTTCCTCTTTTCCGAGTCGAGCACTTTTTCTGCATCCATGAGAGCACTTTTGTGAGATCGCTCGAAAGATACACACAAAACTCTTTTTTCTTCGTTGAATATTTCGCGGACTTCGCGAAGTCGAGTATTCATTTCTTCCTTCACATCCTGTGCTGCTTCGTTTGCTCGCATATTTTCTTTACGTAATCCGAGAATTTCCTCCCTCAAACGTGTTTCTCGCGCCCGGGAGGCTTCAGCCTCGAGAGACATTGCTCTTCGTTCGGCATCTCGCCTTGTAGTTTCAGCGTCGTGAGAATTCTGAAGTTCTTGGATCGTGTATTCAAAATCTGAAGCTTGAGACTCGTGCTCTCGGAGCGCTTGCGCGAGCGTTTTGTTTTCTTCTTTTGCTTGACGCAGTTTCTCTTTCATTTCTTCGTTTACGAGTACAGCCTTTCTCTCAAAATCTCTTTTTTGTGTTTGTAAGTGTTCATGTCGAGATGCCAACGCATCCTCGAGCGCACACTTGTGCTGTTCTTGTAAAATCTCAATTTCTGATTCATGTTCCCTGCGAAGTTTCGAGTCGAGTTCAAAAAGCTCCTCTTTGTGTTGTTTCGAAATAGCCATAGAATTTTCGAGCGTCTGAACGTGTCTTTGCTCAAAGTCCGCGTTCGCAATCTCTAAGTCGCGCGCCACCTTCTTCTCTTTTTCTAGCGCGAGGTGTGTCGCATGTCTCGCATCTTCAAGTTTACGCAGATTCTCGGCAATTCCTCTTTTATCGCTCAAAGCTGTTTCCAGGCGTCGTTCGAGCGTTTCAATAACACTTGACTGTTCTGTATTCACTTTCATACCATCTTCGCGGGAGGCATGAACAATATCGAGTTGTTTTTTAAGCTCTTCATTCATATTGCGTAGTTTCACGCTCGAACTTATTTCGTTTTGAAGTTTCTTCTGAAGGTCTATACTCAGAGACTGTTCCTTCTTTACGTTTTCCTTGAGAGCCTCAACCTCTCGAGATAAAACGTCGCACGCGTCTACTTGGCGAAGGAGACGCGATTCCAAGGCTTCACGAACCGAATTGACTTCTTTATTGCATTCTTCACGGTAAAGCAAGCTTTCCTTTTGGAAATTTCTCTCTAAGCTTTCACATCCACGCTTAAACTTTTCGGCATTTAAAGCGGTTTGACTTTCGTGCTCCTCCATGAGCGCTCGTACGCTTTCTTTTCCTTTCGTCTCGAGAGTTTTGTACTCATTCAACATTTCTTCGTATTTTATTTCCATCGATTTCAATTTTTCATCTTTGCTTTCAAGTTCTATTCGCCGCGCCTCCACGACCTCTTCTAGATGTTCAGCCTTCGTCTCCCACGCCCGCCGTTCTCTTTCAATTCTACTCTTCTCTTCCTCCAACGATTGACGAAGTTCCATCTCTTTTAATAACTTTTCGTTCGTCTCACTCACGGTGTGTTCTATCGTTTGTTTCTGCTCTCGTTCTTTCTGTTCGCTCAGTTTAAACAAAATTTCAAGCTCTTCCATTTTTTCGTTCAAAGCATCTGATTTCGATTCCGCTTCTCGTATGATCTCGTGCAACGCTTCATCCACGCCGCTTTGCATTATACGCTTCTTCGCTTCCAACTCGTTTGCAATTCGTTCGAACCGTTCTTTTTCATTAGCCTCTTCGCGCCATTTCGAGTGCGTCTCTAAAACTTTCCTCGCCGCATCCGCTCGACACAGTTCGATAGTGTTCGAGTGTTCTTCTTCCATTTCTTTTTCTCGCTCTCGAGCGTCTTCGGTTTCAGAGTGCAAATTGGAGACTACTTTCGTCAGCTGAGCAATCTTCTCGCACATTCGTTTCTGTTTTTGATATTCCACCCGAGAAAGAGAGGGAGAGAGAGAGAGAGAGAGAGAGAGAGAAAGATATGTTTAATTGGTCGCGACTTATATCAAAGGAAGCGCGCGCAAGAGTGAGAGGTTTGGTCGATGAACACACGCGCACACGAGTCAAACTTTTTTGCTCAGGGGCTTAGAGATTCACATGCGAGAGATGCGAGTTTAAGCGTGTAAAAAAAGAGAACAAATAGGATTCACTTTCGAGCGAAGACACGCACCACAAGAACATCGCGCGGAAGAGCAGCGGTAGTGGTGGTGGTGTTCGTCGCCTCTTCTTCCTCTTCGTTTAAAAAAGGACGGCCTCTTCCCATGCCGGCAGTCATTTCTTTCGTTCGTATCTCCTTTGTTTTTGACGCGCGAGACGAGGGCGAGATCGGTTTGACTCGGTTTCACACCAAAAAGACAAGAAAGAAAAATAAAAGCGCACATCCACGCGCACGACATACGCGCACGACACGATGAGAGCGACAACGAGTAGTTTTGCGACAACATCAGCCAACTCAATAACCGATACCCTTGCCCTAAAAAAGCAACAGAAGAAGATGCGTGCCAACGCAGGAGTCCGCTGCGGAGCGACGAATTCATCTTCATCATCATCAGACGACCAAACAAAAGATAAAAAGATAGTGATTCTTGGAGGCGGCTTGCAAGGCTTAGCTTCGGCGTATTTCTTGTGCAGCGAGAGAGGGTGCACGAACGTGACGTTGGTGGAACGGTGCGACAAGGTGGCGCCAGCAGCTTCCGGGAAAGCGGGAGGATTTCTATCCCCGGGCGGTTGGGGTAATAAGCAAACGCGAGAGTTGCACACGAAGAGTTTTGAACTCCACGAAAAGTTGGCGAAAGACTTGGACGTGACGTCGTTTCGTAAAATTCGAACGTTATCGGTGCAAGCCGGTGAGAGCGGATTAGCGGATCCGTTGGTAGAATGGTTAGACGGCGATATTCAGCAGAACTCAGTTTTGGACGAGAATACTGCGCAAGTGACTCCGTCGGAGCTTTCGAGTAAGTTGCACGAATCCGCGACGAAAAATGGATTGAAGACTTTATATAGTACGGAGTGCACGGGGATTAGTTTTAAAGACGAAGCGCGGAGCGTTGTGAACGGTGTACACGTGAAGAATAAAAGCGATGACTCGCAATCGATCACTCTCGAATGCGACGTCGTCGTCGTTGCGATGGGTCCGTGGACGACGAGAGCGGCGAGTTGGTTTCCCGATGCCGACTTTCCTATGACTGGCATTAAATCAACTTCGATAGTTTTTGAAGCTTCAGACGCGGTGAAAAGCAATCCAGCGGCGTTATTTTGTGCCGAAGACCCTCGATTCCAAACACACTTGGAAGTGTACCCCAGAGTCGACGGATCGGTGTATTTATGCGGGATTGGCGGGAGCGATTATGTGGACGAGGATAGATTAGCGCCGGGGGGCGATTGTGAATCTGCTGATCTCATCAAGGCAGATCCCAGCCGAGTGCAAGCGGCATGGGATTCTTTCAAGTCCATGTCCCCGTCCGTTGGTTCCTCGCCTCCAATTTTAACGCAAGCGTGTATGCGCCCTTGCGCTCCAGACGCGTTACCTTTTCTCGGTAAGTTGCCGAACGTCGAGAACGCTATCGTGGCGAGCGCGCACAACTGTTGGGGGATTCTTTGGGCTCCTATTACCGGTCAAATCGTTTCCGAATTGATCATGGATGGTAAATCGAGTTGTAATCTCGAACACTTTAGCCCAGGGAGGTTCGCGAGACCTGCCACAAATGGACGCGGGCGAAAGAAAGGAATACTCTCGGTAGGCGAGCAATGGTAAAAAGCCCCCCCTCTTTTTTATATATTCCTGTACTACTTTGTCAAAATTACAACCTTATTCTTTAAAAATTAATTCAAGCGTTTTGAAACATGAGATACTCTTGTATTTCCTTCACCTTACCATTCGTGAGTGCTTTAAACTCGAGTGCAATTTGCTTGTTTATCCCTCGCGAGCATTTGCCAACTTCCTCGTAGTGTTTCAATAAAGCATACGTTTCGGCTACGTTGAACTTTGGAATCTCAAAATCGAAAACGTTTTCATCCTCACTCTTGAAGACTGGATTCGAACTCCCAACATCTGTGGTGCTATCACACGCAATATATCTGCCACCATTCGCCGTTGGAAAGCACGAGCGCAACTTCAACGCTAACCGCAATCTGTCGGTGTGTATATTTTTCCTCGATCGTGGGCCTTTCACCTCGTGCATATCCGAAGGCCCGTATAACGCATTGTGTTCGTCAAAAGCGAAAACGACTCGAACGTCCTTTTGCTTCACCAACTCATCTACGACGTCGATTGCATTCTGCGTGACGTGCTGATCGCCTTTCTCTAACCCAGACTTAACTATTTCGAGTAAGGTTTGTTTACCATCGCTCGTTTTTATCTTCCCCAAGAGCGTTTCGTTTGGCTCAGCCGCGACGGCGTGGAGAAACACTCGAGCGGCATCTGGCGTATCCCAAAGATCCTCTTGCTCCCCTTCTCCGTGTTTCTGGTACGAACTTCTCGTCACCAAGTGTGATGCACGAGGCAAATAAACGACTAAAGATCCTAAAGCGCGTTCGCGTAATACGAGCATCGCGAGAGAGACAGATTTACCACTTCCTCGGTATCCTCTCAAGTGCACTTGCTCGTGACGAGCTACGACCTCTCTGAGCGCGTCGTCGCACTTTCTATACAGCAAACCATTCGCACCAGTAAACGCAAACTCTCTCTCGATTGCTTTACACTGATCTAGAGGAAGTTGCGATTTGCTCACCAGCACGTATTTCCCGGCAGAATCGCCATCTAGTTTTGCAAAATCTGTCGTCGTTTCTTCTTCTTGTTCTTGTTCTTCTTGGTCTTCACCGGAAGATTTCGCCGCGAACCCGCGCGTTGGAATCGTCGTCGTCTTTCTTCGTCTTCTTCTCACTCTGATCGCGTCGCACTTCACCTCTTCATCCTCCTTGTTGCTGCTCCTACTGCTCGTCATTAAAAAACTTCTTCTAAAACTATTCGTTTTACTGCGCAACATCTCCTCTTGTTGTCGTGGCGCCAAAGTTGAAGGCGACGAGGACGAGGCGAAAGCGGTGCGTTCAGCGTTGGCAACAGAAGAAACCACGCGCGTATATGATGCCATCAAATGTCTCATCGTCGTCGTTCTCGATGTCACGAACATTATTCTTTTCTTTTTGTGAGAAGAGAAAGAGCGCATCGTGTTTTTTCTTCGGGGGCGATGTTGTTTGAAGAGTGAAAGAAGAAGGAAAAAACAGGTCTGTTTGTGGACTGAAATTCGAATGTCGAATGGAGAAAAAAGAAGAAAGAAAACAAAAAAGATTGTCTCTCTCTCTCTCTCTTCATAGAAGAGGAAAATAGTGTGTGCTTGAGCGCGCTCTCTCAAGGCTCACTCTGTCCTCTTCTTCGCGCAAACACGCGCATATTTGCAAGGGAAGAGAGAGAGAGGGAGAGAGAGAGAAAGGAGGAGGAGAAAGAGCGAGAGAGAGAGACGAGAGAGTGAAAGAGAGAGAGAGATTTATTCTCCTGCTCTTTTGTGTGGGTGTGGTTTCAGGTTTCTTCGATCAAAGAAAGAGAGAGAGAGAAGAAGAAGAAGAAGAAGAAGAAGAAGAAGAAGAAGAAGGTTTATAGAATAGAAAGAGGAAGGGTAAACGAGAATAAGTATAATGTCTTCCTCTCAGCTCAATCAGGATAATGGTGCGGACTTACAGTGTCCTTTGCCGTTCCCAGAGCGCTTCTATGCGGCTATCGCTTTCGCGACCGATCCGCCACCATCCTCGCGTCAAGTCTCCGATGAAACAAGATTATTGTTGTACGCTTTGTATCAACAAGTGATGGTTGGACCGAATTACGAACCGAAACCGTGGGGGTGGTCGAGTCTAGAGCTAGCGAAATGGAACGCCTGGTCCAGTTTAGGAGAGATGGATGCGAAGGAGGCGATGACGCTTTACGTGCACACGATGGAGGAAGAGAATGAAAACTGGTGGCAGCTTTCCACGAACGACGGAGATCCGGAAGACACGCAAGTTGCGATAGAAAACGCGAGAAGATGGACGATGGAAATGGGTTGGGGTGCCGATCGGAGTTTGTTGAGTCCAGCGTCGATGTCTAGCCAACGCGGAGGAGAAGGAGGAGGAGGAGGAGGAGGAGTGGGAGGAAACGGCGCGGATATCACGCCGCCCTTATCTCCACCGATGCCAGGACGCGTTATGGGTGGTAGAAACGGATACATCGCAACGAATAACAACATGAACAATATGAACACGAACGATAATAGAGATATGCACAACAATAACGAAAACGCGATGCTTTCCGCGTCGACTTCCCAGGTGTTCCACCATCAACAGCAGCAGCGCGACGGTGGAAGAAGCAGTAACGGAGGGAGTAGCAGTTTGAACAACATGCAAGAGAATAAGCAACAGTTGCAAATTTACGGAGGAGGAGGAGGAGGTTTAGTAGTAGCAGGAGGCAATGGGGATACTTGCCCGTGGTATTTGCAAACGAAAGAGGCGCATGAGAGCATAGCAACCGCTCGAGAGGATGGGAATTGGACATCTTTAGGAACTTCGACTTTAGGCTCGGCGCTAACGCCACGTTCATCGAGATCTCATGCGAGACACGGCCACGCGGCCTATGTGATTGGGAATAAGATGATTGTTATCGGTGGTAATACCGCAGGTACGGTGCGTTCAGACGTCATAGCTTTAGACTGCAAAACCTTGCAATGGGAACAGGTGGAGTGTATTTGCGTGCAGCCGGGCGCGAATTTTACGCCTCGGCACGGTCACGCCGTGTGCGTTACTGATGAACGCGGAGAGAATCATACCGAGTTACTCGTTTGTGGGGGGTTTACAAAAGATGTTTCGTCGAAAGCTGCTGGGAGAAACGGAACTACAAAACCCGCAGAGTTTGAAATGTGGATATTAGACTTATCCAACTCGTTTCAAACGGGCATTTCGCAAAACCTTTCGCAAAATTCAAACTTAGGAAAATGGACGAAAATAACCACGAACGGGAAAGGTCCGTGCGCGAGAGGTGGGCATACGGCGTCGAGATGTGGCGAAAACATAGTTATTTTTGGAGGCGAAACGCCGAGCGGTCAGTGTTTGGGAGATTGTTGGTTGTATCACGTCAGCTCGAGGACGTGGACAGAACTTCGATGCAAAGGATGGACGTATCCGTCGCCTCGACGAGGTCACTGCGCGACGGCGTACATAAACAGCGCGGGCGCGCACTTTGTGTACGTCTTTGGCGGGAGCACCTCGTCGGGCTGCGTGAACTCGGAAGTGTACGCTTTAGATGTGAAAGCCTGTCGATGGCGAAAGACCAATCCTGAGGGTGGATTTATGCCGCAACCTCGTTCTGGTGCGGCCTCTGCGCGTTTAGGCGATATGTGGTACGTAGTCGGTGGTGGTAATAGCGAAGGTGGATGCGTAGATACTGTGGCTTTGACCCTTAGAGATCCTCTTTCCGCGGAGCCAGCGTGGGCGGAAACGTGTAGAGCGGCACCGGCTTCGGCGGTGGCCTCCGAGAGCGGCACGTGCATAGCTATCCCTGAAATTGCAGCTTTAGTATCGTTTGGAGGGTACGATGGTGTACGAGACCGTGGCGACTGTAGCATTTCAAGACATCCTCAGTTTCTGATTGAACGAAGCGGATCAAAAGACCACTTGTTGGGCGCCGGCAAACCGCCGGTGGCGCCTTCGCGGAACGCGTCGAACAACAACAACATCAATAATACTAATAACAGTTCGAATAGCAACATGCAACACACAGCTTCCGTGCAGCGCTTCAATCAGCAGAACGATTCGACTCAAATGCAAACGAGAGAAAACAGTAGCAATTCAGTCATGAACGAGGAACTCGCGGCGTTGAGAAGGCAGCTGCAAAGAGCGAAACGAGTAGAAGAACAACTCCGTGTTGAGCTCGAAGACGAACGGTCGATGCGAATGCAGTTAGAGGATGAGTTGGAGAGGCAAAGCGCGCGTGGTAGTAGAGGGATGGGTAGACGTGGTAGTTCAATGGGTTTAGCGCGCCAAGGATCTTCTCACGGTTCGATTTGGAATTTTATAGCTCCGGATCCGTACTCGAACGACTGGCGTTAGGAATGGCTGGTAATTTTGATGCGTGTTGAACAAAATAGAATGACCAACGAGAACATAAAGAGTTTCTTTGCGCTGTAGTAAAATGCTCACATTAAACTTACAATATACTCTTTACTTTCTTTTTCTCGCTCATGTTATGTGTTAGTGTTAGTATTGATTAAATAAACCCACGCTCTTTACGAACTTACGCTTTACCCAGTTCAACCATCATTCTATGCATCGCTTCGCCCATTTTCGCCGGACTCCGAACCACATTCACAGAAGCCTGCTCCAAAGCTTCGATCTTACCAATCGCCGTTCCAGCCTTACCTTGTGTAATTGCGCCCGCGTGGCCCATCCGTCGACCCGGAGGAGCGGTCAAACCGGCAATAAATCCAACCACGGGTTTGTTCGTTCCAGAAGCTTTGATAAACTCCGCAGCCTCTTCCTCCGCCGTGCCGCCAATTTCTCCAATCATGATAATCCCTTCCGTTTCATCATCTTCAACGAATCGTTCCAAGCAGTCCACAAAATTCGTCCCGTTAAAAGGATCACCGCCGATTCCAACGACTGTTGATTGTCCTAGTCCATACTCTGTGGTTTGAAACACCGCTTCGTAAGTAAGCGTCCCGGAACGCGAGACGATGCCGATTTTTCCCGGCTTGTGAATATATCCCGGCATGATACCAATCTTACACTCGCCCGGTTTGATAATTCCGGGACAGTTTGGACCAATCAATCGAGATCTACTCTGCGACATTAGTGCGTCTTTTACTCGGATCATATCGTGTTGAGGCACACCTTCTGTAATGCACACAATTAAGTCCAACTCAGCCTCTAAGGCTTCCAAAATCGCACTCGCGGCAAACGGTGGAGGGACGTATATACTCGTCGCGCTCGCGCCTGTTTGCTCTTTCGCCTCTCTCACCGTGTTAAACACCGGTAAATTTAAGTGCATGGTCCCGCCTTTCTTTGGCGTCACGCCTCCGACTAACTTTGTTCCGTATTTAATAGCCTGTTCCGAGTGAAACGTTCCGTTTTTCCCCGTAAATCCTTGACAAACGACTTTCGTGTCTTTGTTGACGAACACTTTCGGTGGATTTGAGGAAGATTTCGTTGACATTGATTTTGTCACTGCCGTTGCTCTTGCTCCTATTAATGATGACGATGATGAAGAAGATGTGGTACATGACGACGACGAAGAAGAAGAAACAGAGGAAGAGCACGAGGCGGCGACGCGCTGCGCCGATCGTCGTAAATACATATGTTGACTCTTTCTTTTCAACTTCTTTGCTTTTGTCCGTGTGAGTGTAATGAGGCAGTTGAGAAAATACAAAAATTGTTCTTTTTGGTGGTTGGCGACAGGAAAAGGGCAGAGGTGGGGCGATTTTTGATTAGAGGAGAATCGAATTTCGATCGATCAGGAGAGAGAAGAGAGAGAAAATTTTTTCCCTTTGCCCTCAAACTTTTGGACGCTGATTAAGAAAGAAGAGAGAGTAAAGATGGCAGCATCCGTCTCTTGGTCGCAACGATGGCTCAGACCAGAGGTAAGCGATTCGAAAAGCAGTTCGTTTTTCGAAACAACAACGGACGATACGTGTTAATCGTACATTTTTCTTCTTCTTCTTCTTCTTTTCCTTCCAATTTTGAAGAACGTTTACCCTCCTCCTTCTCCTCTTTTTCTTTATCTCTCTCTGACTGATTTCTTCTCTCTTCCTTCTTATATGTGATACAACAAACAGGTCTACCCAATCTTCGCCGCGTTAGGTTCTGCCGTCGGTTTGTGCGCCTTTTTCTGCACGAGGCAGTTGACCACTTCTCCGGGCTTTACCGCGAGCAAAGCGAAAAGAGCGACGGCGATTCCGGAAACCGCGCAAGACTTTAAAGAGGGTGAAAAGTTTAGAAACCACTTCATCCGTCGCTCGGTTTTAGGAATGAAACCGGAAATTATGCCCGGGTTGAACTCGAGCATGACAAAAACGAACTAATTTTGTAACTAGACGACGACGATGATGTGCGCGTGTGTGTATTCCGAAAAGAACGATGTGAAAGCGAAGAGAGGGAGAGAGAGATCTTGCAGAAAAGGAGGAAAAACGCGCGAAAGCGACGGACATACCAATCTGTCTCACTCTCTCTGCCTCTCTCTAAATGATAGTACATTCTGTTTGTAATGAAGACATCACGTTCGCTAGTCGCATTTTTTGTAAACAAGGTTTCTAAACCGCTGCTGCTGCTCCTGCTGCTGCTGCTGCCGCGTACGCGTGTTTGCGTGTTTTTTCATCTTCTCCTTCTCTGCTTTTATATCTCTCACCTCTTTACAAAAATACTCGCGCGCGAACCCTTCCTTTCATAAACATTTCTAAGCGCTAATAAAACGAGAATGGCCTCCTTCTCCGGCGGCGGCGGCGGTGGCGCTCGTCGCAGGGTGAGCTTTGAGAGCGATTTAGAGTGGCTGCTGCTCCGAGAAGAGGAAGAAGAAGAAGAAGAAAGAGAGAGAAAAGGAGGAGCGATACTTCCAGAGGAAGAAGAAGAAGAGGAAGAAGAAGAAGAAGAAGAAGAAGAAGAAGAAGAAGAGAGAGAAACAACTGCCCCGTTGCCATCTTCGCCGCCGCTCATCAAAGGGCAATATCGTCGACTGATTCCAAGAAAAGCATCATTATTTCTCGGCGTATCGCACGCCGATCAGAGACGAGAGGAAGAGCAAGAGGAGGAAGAACAAGAGGAAGAAGAAGAAGAACGACGACGACGACAACAACAACAAAGAAGAGAAATGTGGGAAAGTTTAGATTACGCCAAGATTGACTCCAAGTGGTCTCGATTAAACTTTAAACAGACTAAAGCTGGTATACTTACTCTAGAGCGATGGTCAAACTCGACATTTATTGGGATCATCGTAGGATCTGTGGCATTCGCGATGATGAGGTTGATCGATATTTTGTACACATGGCGCGTCGATACAGTTCTTACGAATGCAGCGTTTTCTTTCGTTGTTCGCGTCGTTTTCTTTTGTTTCGTGAGCGCATTGTTCTCTTTCACGAGCGCTTCATTAACTTTGATTGAACCAACGGCAGCTGGAGCGGGTGTTTCGTACGTCGTCGCCGAGCTTAATGGCGTCTCTTCTCCGAAAGCCATATCTTTGAAAAGTGGGATTGTCAAGATGATCGGGACAATATTTTCGGTATCGAGCGGCCTAGCGGTAGGCCCGGAAGGTCCGCTCGTACACATCGGTGCAATTATCGGCTCTGCTTTTGCCCGTGGTGCCTCTGGAAGACATCAGTGGAGAGTTATGGGAGACTCAGACTTTCGTGACATTGTGAGCGCGGGTGCGGCGGCAGGGCTCGCCAGCGCCTTCGGTTCTCCGATCGGCGGAGTATTGTTTTCGAGCGAAGAAGCGAGCTCTTTTTGGTCTCACGATACGACCAAAAGAGCCCTCCTGTGCTCGACGTTAGCCGTGTTTGTCTTAGCGGCTCTGAATGGATCGATTGGGAAACCGTTCGGACTACTTCAACTCGATTTTGCCGAGGAGGAGAAGCACTGGGAGCTCTTTGAGCTCGGACCTTTCCTCCTCCTCGGGATCTTATCAGGAATACTAGGTGCGATGGTCACCTTGGCAGTTTCTAAACTCGCGCGTTATCGTCTCAGTTCTAAGTTTGGGCGCGTTAGCGAAGCGACAGCAGTTACGTTTATGATCTGCTTGACGCAAATACTTCTATCGATATTACTCGGTCGATGTGTTCAATACGACGACGACGACGACGACCCCGCGAACACTCGCAAAACGTTTCCCAGGTCCATCAGAGTCGCGATGAGTTGTGACGTTGGTAATCAAGAAAAATCATACAATGATTTGGCCAGTCTATTACTCGGGTCACGGGACGACAATTTAAAATACTTGCTTTCAAGAAGAGTAAAGGACGCTACGTCTATTTTGATCTTAAGTTACTCATTCCTTTTTCAGCTCTTTGCTATCGTCTTCTCAGCAGAGTGCGCCTTACCGGCTGGATTGTTTTTACCAACTCTTACATGGGGCGCGATGTTAGGGAACATCTTTTCCAAGGTATCGGAGATACTTTTTAAAACAAAGCTCTCCGGGGGAGCGTACGCGCTCGTTGGCGCCACCGCGGCTTTGGCAGGAGTGTTTCGAGGCTCGATATCGCTCGTGGTCATTATCTTAGAAGGGACGGGCCAATTAAATTTTCTGCTCCCGTTACTTCTTTGCGTGTTCGTGGCCAATAAGTTCGCTTCCTTTATCTCACCGTCGTTCTATGAAAGTCAGCTGGAAAGAAGAAATATTCCGTATCTGCACGTAGAGGCACCGAAAGGAGCGTGCGTAAGTGAAACTGAGGAAACATTAACGGCCGGAGATATTTGTGCTGCTCCCGCCGTAACTTTCCAAGAAATTGAAAGCGTGGGTAATATCGAAGAAATTTTGAAGACGACGACTCATAACGGCTTCCCCATCGTAAAAAATGTTGGGTACGGTGAAAAGCGTTTAATTGGTCTTATGCTTAGATCGCAATTGCTGACGTTACTCTCGCGGCGCGCCTTTATTGAAAACATAATCTTTTACGAACAAGAGGGCGACCAAGACCAAGAAAGCGCGATGTCGTCGTCGCCGCTGCACCCAGGTTCGTCAAAGTCGCATCTTCTTGATGTCTCTACTTCCAGCGAGCTTCCGTCAGAATTAAGATTCAGATCCTTGCAGCAACGCGAAGCGTTTGAGAACCTGGAAATCGCCATGCGGACATTTCATCAAAGAAAATTGTTCACCGAGCGCTTCGCGCTTGGCGTAAAATATATCGAATCCATCGGCTTATCTGAAAATGAAAAGAAGTCGCACGTCATTTTCGGCGATTTCATGATGTTATCGCCAATAAGCGTGACAGAGCAAAAGAGCGTGGAGCGAGTTTGGGAGATATTCCGCCAATTGGGCTTACGTCACTTGTGCGTAGTCGATTCCAAGAACATCATCAAAGGCATGATTACGAGGGAGGATCTTTACAAACTTCAACACTGAGAAGTTACTTTAACGAAAGAAAAACACATACAAACACTTATTGATCTAGGTAATCCAATGCGTCTATCTTGTCATTAAATCGCTTTTTCATCGTCGCTAAAATCTTCAATCAACTTATCCAAATCGCTTCGAATGTCCCCGACTACTGAGCTCGACATTCGATCGTGAAATAAAACGCCGTCTAAATGGTCGTACTCGTGCTGAAAGACTCGAGCTTCGAAACCTTCTAGAGTCATTTTAAACTTGTTTCCTTCGACATCCTGCGCTTCAATCTTGACGCCCATCGGTCTCTGTATTTAAAGCAAATATAATACAATTAAAAAAAGAGGAACCAGGGGGTGAGCTTCAATGAAAGAGATGTTGAAATGAACAAACGAAGAAGTTGTTCAAGAATGGAAAGAAAAGCCTCGCGTATTAGCTCACATTTCTCCGCACAGCTTCTCGATTGAAAGAAACTCGGATTAGCGTATATTTATGTTTTGATCGCTCATCGGCCCTTTTCGTTTTCCACACTCCCTCGCGAACACGAACGCGAACGCGAAGAGAAAGAAGGGTGATTGATACAAAGGAAAAGAGAAAAGACGAAACCACTATAACACGCACCTCAACTTCCGCGTAAATCTTTGGAAATGATAAGCATCCTTCCTCGAAGAAATCTTTCTGTTTGCTGAATTTGCTAATCTTTGGGTTCACCAAAACGACTTCTTTTCCTTCGCCCGGCGCTCCGGCTTCGTTGTACACCATGAGACGATAATTCACGCCCACTTGTGGTGCGGCTAACCCACACCCGACGGTTTCGTACATGATTTTGAACATTTCTTTCGAGAGCTCTTTTAAATTGTCGTCAAATACCGTCACCGGCTCATTCTCGGCTCGTAAACACTTTGAAGGGTAGAGTTTGATGGAAAGCGGTAAAGTAAACTTCACCGGTTCTGCTGGTTTCGCATCTCTCCGAATGTCGTCCATCTCGCTGTTGAAGAGCATGCCTTTTCGAGCGTTTGCGACAACTTTTGATGATCTCCTAATGTTGCTGTTGTTGTTGTTGTTGTTATTATTGTTGTTGTTCTGATTGGTCTTGTTGTTCACAAGAGGAGGAGGAGCAGCAGGAGAAGAAGAAGAAGAAGTTGTTGTTGACGACGACGACGACGAAGAAGAGAATGCGACTGTTCGGACCGACGTCTTGCTTCTCCCTCGACAGGAAGGAGACGTCCTTGAGGATGTCGACGCGGACGTGGTAGTAGACGCGTACGAAGTAGACGCTCTCCTCGCCGCACAAACGAACGCCAGATTACTCGTGCACGCGCGCATCTTGTGTTGTGTTGTTATGCACGGACGACTCTCTTCTTTCGTATCTGTCGTTGGATTGATGAAGAGTTTTTTTTTAACTCGTACAGAAAGAGGAGGAGACAAATCGGCTTCTTTTCGCTCAGAAATATAAGTTTAGCGAAACAAAAAGAGCGCGAAAAGAAACACACACAAACACAAACATGTTTTCTCTTTCCGCATCCTCCTTCGTTGGAACTTCCGTTTCGGCTTCGTTCAAAGGTACGCGCGATGCGTTCGTCGCAAAAGGCGCTCGAGAGTGCTTTTCCGAGCGCGGCGATTTTTATTTTTTGTTTTAGTCGCGTAAAATGAGTCGCTGAAAGCGGCGACGACACTTGACTGCGGAGGGAACCTCTGACCTGAATTTCGAGGAAAATTACGCGCGCTGTTTTCGTGCACTCGCGAACATCGAGGGACGATAGGAACGACGTGCGCTCAAACGTTAGTATTTTTCTGTTCGAATTACGGTCCGAGTGTCTCTGGAGCTTTTAACGACGTCTTGAATACGCGGTCGCGCGTAATGTGCATTCCTCAGGAAAAAAACCTACGTGGGGGATAAAAACCTCCTTTATCCACTTCTCCTTTCTCTCGTTTGTCGTTCTCTTCTTCTTCTTCTTCTTCTTCTTCTCTGTCGCTAACTTCTTCTTCTTCTTCCGTTATGATGTAATACAGGTCGACAACAACAACAACAACAGCAACCGCAACAGCGTGGTGCGTTGCAAATCCGCGCTGCGCGTGTAGCTGGCGTTGAAATCCCAAACAACAAAAGAGCCGAGACGGCGTTGACGTACATTTTTGGCATAGGAAACACCACCGCGAAGGCTGTTATGGCAGCGACTGGATTAGAGAACAAAAGAGTGCGCGAGTTATCCGAAGAAGAATTAACTATTTTGCGTGAAGAAGTCGATAAGTACAAAAACGAAGGACAGTTGAGGTCGTTGATTTCCTTGAACATCAAGAGATTAAAAGAGATTCAGTGCTATCGCGGGAAGAGACACATCGCCAATTTGCCGGTCAGAGGTCAACGATCAAAGACGAACGCGAGAACGAGAAAGGGTAAATCGAAAACCGTTGCGGGCAAGAAGAAATAATTCTGATGGCGTGAACTTTTTATAAATCTTCGATTGAGAATAGAGAAGAGGATTTATTTATAGATACGACGACGACGTCCAAAGGAGGACGCGTCTTTTAGCCGAATTTGTTTACATTATTCTTAGATATTTTTACATTTGAACTACGTCTTCACGACATCTCTTTTCGCTCGAAATCTCTGTAAGCGTCTTTCATCAAGTCGAAGACTTTATCCGCGATAAAACGCTGTGAAGCGCCGCCTCCTTTTTGAGCGACTTTATCGGGATGGATGATGACTAAGGCTCTGTGATACGACTTTTTCACCTTGATCGGTTCCATTAAATCCATCATCGAAGGGACTTTATACGCGTGATCTTCCCAAAGAACTTCGCTGAGATTTGCGAGCATCGTGCGAACATTGCCACCGTATTTTTTACCCCACTCATCGATATCAGTTCCTATGAGATCTTGCAACGTCTGTCGTTCTGCTCTTTCCTCCATGGCTTGTCGTTCGCGAGCGCGTTTCTCTTCGAGCGCCTGCTCAATCCGAACACGATTGCGTTCGTGTCTCTGCTTTCGCAATCGCGCGCGCTGCTCCGTGTCACCGTCTTGTTCGTCGTCTGATTCGGGATTATATTCAAACGCGCCTTGATCTTTTATCGCCGAGCTACCACTTGGGCCACCACTACCAACTGAAGCTCCGAAAAAGTCATCGGCTACCGGAGAAGGAGCGCTGTTCGATTTCGGCGCGTTACTACTATTGAACATCGACTCTAAGTCGATGTGACTATTTGAGGTGCTACTATTAACGCTGCGTGCTCCAGCCGAGCCAAAAAACGCGTCCATATCTGAAGAAGGAAGGTCATCTTGACTCTTCTCCTCCTCCTCCTTCTGATTGTTCGTATCTCTCTCGTCCGTATTTTTACTGTTTGTTGTTTTTGTTTTCGTTTCCTTCACCGTTATTTTCACTGTAGACTCGGACTTTTGTGCTAGTATCATCTCTTCGTTTACAATCTTCGACGAATCAACTTTTTTACCGAACTCTGTTGTTTCATTTTGCTTCGATGCGACTCGTGTTTCGCTTCGACCATCCTTCGAGGGTGCCTGTTTCAAGCTTGGCGCAGAGTCTTCCAGAGGCGCCCGCGGAAAATGAACAACCTGTGGACCCACCGCGCGACGAATTCCAGCCTTGAAAAATCCAGCCACAGAATCAATCCCTGTTTTCAAAGAATCCAAGTTCACCGAGGATGCTAATTTCGGAGCGTGCTGTTGCGGCTGCACGCGAGACGACGGTGGCGATGAAGCCAACGTCGCGGCACTTTTTTCAAAGTTTGCCCTTCTGTCCACACCATCGTCGCCGTTATTCCTCGCTGGTTTTCTATTACTATCGGTGGTGATATCATTACTATTTCTCTTCATTTCGCTACGTCGATAATGTTGGTTCTGTTGTTCCCGTGCTCTTTCCTTGTCTCCTTGTTGATGTCTCAGCACGGGTTCGCCGTGATGCGTAGGTTGAGTCTCTGTCGTCGTCTCCGTCTTCCCGCGAGCCGCTCGAACCGGCGAAGAACTTTGCGCGTCGCTGCTTATACCGAACAAATCATCTACGGAGCTATTTATCGTTGCAGATGCCGATGATGGTGGTACCGGAGTGCTCGCGAAAGCGGCGAGCTCGTCCAAAAAACTATCGTTTTGATGAACACCATTTTTCGTTTTACTCGCTTCTTTTGTTTCTGTTTGTGTTTGCGTCGAAAAGAACGCGTCGAGATCGTCCGCCTGCATCGTCGAGGACGAAGAAGTAGGGAAACCATCGAGACCGTTGCCATTGTTGTTGTTGTTGTTGTTGTTGTTGTTGTTGTTGTTGTGAACCTTGCCTCCTCCTCTTCCTCTTCCTCCGTCGGCAGCCGAAGAGTTCATCAGCGACGACGGAGAAGAGGATTTCTGTTTCATATCTCTCATGCTCGTTTGCTTCCTCGTCTGCGCGAGTAAGTTATCTGTGGAGAACAGATTGTCCATTAAGTTACCACCGTTGCGTTTACCGCCATCATCGCCACCACCACCGACCCGGGGAGGCCCGCTCATCTTATATCCTCCTTCTTCTACCTCGCGTATTGAGTTTTATTTTTCTGACGTTTTATCGGTGGTATTTTGTTTAGAAAAGAGAAAAGACCCGAAAGTCCGAAGAAGTAGACATCATGGACATGGTAGAGAAAGAAAATGCAAAAAAGAAGTAAATTTACGTGTGCTCTCCTTTGAACTTGCATTCACACGTGTTAATATTAAATGCGTTTGCTGCGCGTAGGAATACAAAGGAGTAGAAATCGTCTCCCGAAGTGTCTATTTGAAGAAAGCTTCGTAGAAGTTTTGCGCGGCTGAACGTCCGATTCTCCTCTCCTTCGGTTGGATTTGTGCGATCAAATCGACGCATCGACTCTCGTCCCAATTCAATCGATTGAACGTTTCATACAAGGATATTGGTGTTGGGTAGAGATTCACAAATGCTTCCGCTGAGTCCGGACCCATTCCTTTCACCTGAGCGAGCATTACTCCCCATGTATTTTGTACCGTGCTTTCGCTCGCCACAAAATTTTTCATATTTTCATGAAACGCGTTGAACGTAGGAAGACAGTTGGCGAAGTAAGCTCGCGGCGCGGCTTTGTCTCTTCCTACTCTCGGGTTGTACAAATCTTGTATGGATCTCGTGAGGTCGACGTAAAGTTTCTTCGTTTTTTCCAGCGATTCCGTTCGAAGCATGTATATATCATCGTGGATGTCTGTTTCAATCAACGCAGATTTAACTGCCAATTTCTGGCGTTCTTCCAAGTGAAAGTCGCGCTCGATATTTCCTTCGACTAAATACATCACCTTCTCTAAACCGCACTTATCTAAGCGATACTTTTGACGAATGTATCGACCTGAAGTGATTGAACCGCTTAAATCTGCCACGGATTTTCTTTCCAGAATATAATCGAGGCAAAAGCGCTCTTTGCTTTTTCTATCTTCGGCAACCCAAAGTGCATCTCCAATCGTAATGAAGCACTGCTCAGCGCGAAGATTCACGTTTTCAAAATACTTCACTAAATGCTCTGGTCTGAAATCTTTATCGTACTGCTCGCGGTTATCAAACAAAAAAACTACGTCGTACACGTCTTGAAACTTTTCGCCCGGTTGCAAAGGCGGTAAACGCACCTCGAGCTCAGCCGCGCTATTCCAGTCGTTTTCCTCGGCGGCGATGCCATGCCAATTTCGTACAACGTTTTTACTATTGATCTTCTTCTTCGTTACCGTCTTAGTATCCTCGTTTTCATCGTTGTTCTTGCTAATTTTTGCATCAAACTGTCGTTCACGCGACGCATCGCCGTTAAAACAGTCCTCATCGCTATCTGAAAGAAGCGACACTACGTTAATTTTCTGATTTCCTCGCTCTTGAGATCGTTTCGCCGCTAAATTCATTGATGGATTGTTCGTGTTGTCCGTGTTGATGAGACCACAGGTACAATCGCCGTGTATTTCAGCCTCGCGGTGACATTTCTCCGCAACAATCGTGCCTTCGTCCGTTAAGCGAATAATCATCGGGTTACTCCACGTAAAAACCATCGGTGCTTCGTGACCGGTCGGTGCGTTTTTCAGGTATTTGTTGAAGCAACTCCATCCGGAATATTGACTAGACATATCCCTTCCTTGATAAGATGCTTGCTCTCTCGAAAAAGCCTCTACTCTTGGTCGTATCGACATGTTCGATAAACCAGATGCATCGGTAGCGTTGATCAGTTCGTCTTTCGTGCATTGCTTTTTGCCTTCCAGCATGAGTTTATGCAACGTCGCCAAAAGCGCAAAAGGAGCTGTCTTGTATTTCGGGTGCCACTTTTTAGACGAAGCCGTCTTTCTCTGTTTCTGTTGCAGCATTGATTGACTCGGTTGCTCCTGACTGAAAGCCCTTCGTAACTCTAATTGTTCTTCAACGTCTCCTATATCTCTTCCTCTCCCCCACCCATCTTCTTCTCGTCCGCGCTTATTGTTGTCGTTTATGTTCTTCATCGTGGTCTTGGTGGTCGTCGTGCCCACATTTTTCTTCGCTCTCTCTTGTTTCCTTTTTATTTTCTCGCGCTCTTTGACCAGCTGCAAAAGGCGCTCTTTCTCCAACTCTTTCTCTTTGCTCTGCGAGAGAGGATACAAACGGAAAAATGTTTCGAAATACTTCAAAAATTTGGGACCAACGCCGGTTAAACCGTTCGCGGTTTCGCAATCTTTTATTTGTATTTCGCACTTGCGAATGGATTCTTGCACTTTTCCCACCACCGAGTGCTGGTGCGAATTGTTGTTGCTGTTGCCTTTGTTGTTTGTGTTAATCTTCATCGTCTGCTCTCGCAACTCGGCGAAAAAGTAATAGAGTTTCACGTTTCCTTCGCACTTTGGTCGTTTATGCGCCGGCAAGGAGAGGTAAAACTCAGCCTCTTTCTCTTCGTTCGTCGTTTTCATCATCGCGTTTTCTTCTTCTTCGTCGTCGTGGTGTTTTTGAAAACATGAAAAGCACTTCTCGTGCGCGACGCGCGCGCACTCCTCAATCTGCGCTTGTTTCAACCACATTATGATAACGACAATACCCTCGCGCTGAGTGAGCTCGTGCGTGTATTGCTATTCTCGCATTCACTGAGAGAGAGAGAGCGAGAGAGAGATCTCCGCGCGCGGGGTCGCACAAAAAGTGCAGATGTCTAAAAATCAAAAACAAAAAATAAATCACAACTTGATTCACAACACAAAAAACAGTCACCCCCCCAACAACACAACAACGACAAAACAACAACAACAACAACAAATGTCCAACTCTCCCGGCGAATGGTACGCTTCTTTACCTCCCATCTGTAAAGCCTGGGGTACGGCCTGCGTGTTGATCACGTTCGGAACTCAGTTTGGTTTACCGCTACCGGTCAATCTGTATTTAGATTACAAACTGATTTGGGAAAAGTTTCAAATTTGGAGACTGATTGGGAACTTCTGTTTTATCGGCGGGTTTGGCTTCCCGTTCGTCTTTCGAACGTTAATGATTGCCAGATATGGAGTCCACTTGGAACAGAAGACGTTCGAGAACAGAACTTCGGATTTTGTGTGGATGCTAATGATAAACATGATGATTTTATTGCCTTTGAAATTCATCGTTCCTTCGGTGTCGCAACCATTTTACTCTTCGTCGCTGATATTCGCCATGTTGTACTTGTGGTCCAGAGAAAATCCGACGCAAAACACGTCCATCATGGGTATGATTCGCATGCCTGCGTTTTATTTACCGTGGGGGATGATGGCGTTGACCGTGTTGATGGGAGGCGACCCTGTGCCGGATTTTCTCGGCGTGCTCTCCGGGCACGTGTATTACTTTTTCTCCGTGTTGTATCCTCGCCAAAGCGGCGTGCACTTTCTCAAGACGCCGCAGTGGGTCGAAGCAGCGGTGGGAAGTGTTTTTGGGAACCCAGTCATTCGCGCGGCGAGTAACATAGCACAACCGAACGAGGCGCGACGGTTCGTCGGGAGAGGTCGAAGATTAGCAGATTAGTTCTATCTATCATCTAAATACATACTGGGTACCTGGTACGCGTACACTTAAAAATATCAATTCACACACAATTTTGTTTTACACAACATTTCGCCGTTCACGCGCGCGGACGGCACGAGAACGAACGTCGCGGTCGTGCCGTTTCTCCTCTTCTAATTGTTCTCTAATCATCTCGCTAAAAGCTATGTTTACGAGCTCCGCATCCTCGTTACCAAACTCTTTTAAAGCCAACGCGATCGACTCTGCGGTGGACAGAGCGTCTCGAAACGGTTGCTTACGAATTGGCTTGTACATGCTCTCATTCTCGATATTCTGTAGCGAGATAGAAGGTAAATCTTTCAACCAGGGGATTCGGTTGTACATTCGCCTCGCTTTATACCAGGTGCTATCGAGAACAACCATATGCGTTTTCTTCTTGTTTAAGTTTCGGTTCTTATATTCTTTAATCGATATCGCGTCTTCGCTCGGCCACAAGACAACCATTTCGTACTCTTCGTACCCTTCGTCACCGTCAAATTCTTCCGTCACCGCCGTGGAGGCGCTCAGAGGAACTTCTAGTTTTGGGACAGTTAACGCGTTTGGCCACGAGCAGTCGCGCCAGACGACGTCGCAGTTTTCTACGATGTTCCTTGCAATGTGGGCCGAGCCGAGTTTTCTTCTGAACTCATCTCTATCCTGCAATATAGAAACGTGTAAGCCGTCCTTAAGAACGAGCTTTTCTTTCGACCGCGTCTTTTCCAACAAAACTCTTTCGCACAGTTTGCATATGCACAGATTCTCTCTCCTAAAACACGAATAACACATCGTTCTGTGTTCTTCTTTCTCTTCTTCTCTTACGTGCATTTTGAGCTCTGAATTTGCCGCCGTCGTTATTTTCTTTCGCCGAATGTGTGATGTTTGTGTCTGCGTCGTCGTCGTCGTCTTCGTCGTCGATGACAACATCGCAGTAATACTTAAATCTCGTTCTCGTTTCTCTCGTTTCTCTCTCTCTCTCTCTCTCTCTCTCTCTCTCTCTCTCTCTCAGTGTCTGTCGTCTTCTTATTCACAAACCACCAACAGAAATGGACTTTTTTTTTTCCACGACACATCTTTCTCCCTCGCTTTTCTTCAGAATTCGCCAAAAACTCTCGGCACAACAAAAGCAATCTTCTCGAACACCAACCGCGTGGTGGTTGTGCATGCTTTTGCGGACTGCGACGCGCTGTTGTTCGCCCTTTTTGAATAATAATCGATTCGCGCTTTTCAAAAGCAGTAAGAGAACGCCAGCACGAAGAAGTGCGACGACGTGTGCTTTTTTTCCTTCTTCTTCGTTGTTCACTAATCTTACCACTACCACAACAACTGCTAGTGCTACTGCGCGCGGATTCCAGGATCACTTTGCGAAAAGAAGCAACAGAGCGAGTAGTAATCGAACGCTATTAACGCTACTGCAGTCACCGAACGGCGGCCGATTTACAACACGAAGAAAAAAACATACGGCTGCGATATCGAGCACGTTCGTAGTATTTGCTGGTACAACAAATACCACCATCGATATTAACGAAAACAACAACAACAACAAGAACGAGGATAAAAACATGATTGTGCATCCAGATCGTGTAATGCTCATCAACGACCAGCCGATTCTCCGGGAAGGAAACGGGCCTATCGTCTACTGGATGAGTCGAGACCAACGCGTGAACGATAACTGGGCGATGTTATACGCCATCGAGTTAGCGAACAAAGAGAAGAAACCACTTGTTGTTGTGTTCAACGTGGTCACAAAATTTCTCGGCGCCGGCGCTCGACAGTTTGGGTTTATGCTCAGAGGTCTGCGCGAAGTCGAGAGCGCGTTGGAAGAACGGGATATTCCGTTCAAGTTGTTACGTGGAGGAGACGAGCCAAACGCGGAGATTGAAAAGTTTTGCAATGAAGTCAACGCGAGCGCGGTGGTGACGGACTTCTCTCCTCTGCGATTAGGTTTGAAGTGGCGCGACGATTTCGCGAAAGAAACGAAGCGTTCGGTAAGAGTCGTGGACGCGCACAACATAGTGCCGTGCTGGGTGGCCTCTCCGAAACTTGAAGTTGGCGCTCGAACTTTGCGCGGCAAGCTTGCGAAATTATACGGCGATTTTATGGTTCCATTTCCTGATAATTTCCCGAACGTTGAAAACAAAGATGCCGCGTTACACGCGAAAATCAAAAGCGTGAAAACGGATTGGGACGACGTTTTAGGACAAGCGTTGGAACGTGGGAAAGATGTTCCCGAGGTGACTTGGGCCGTTCCCGGAGAAAAAGCTGCGATGGCTGTTTTGGATAACTTTTTAACCAAGCGCATGAGTCTGTACGGCTTGAGAAACGATCCAGCAAAGCCTCAAGCGCTGTCCGGGCTCTCCCCGTACTTGCACTTTGGACAAATTTCCGGACAAAGGTGCGCTATGAAAGCGCTCGAGGCGAAGAAGGGATCGAATGGCAAAGCGGTGGACGTTTTCTTTGAAGAACTCGTCGTCCGACGCGAACTTGCGGATAACTTTTGCTATTATTCTCCCGAGTACGACACGATTGAGGGTCAAAAATACGACTGGGCGAAAGATACTTTACGAATGCACGCGGGAGATAAAAGGGAATATACGTACACGTACGAAGAATTTGAGCAAGCCAAAACGCACGACAATTTATGGAATGCTGCGCAACGCGAGCTCGTGTACGGTGGCAAAATGCATGGATTTATGCGCATGTATTGGGCAAAGAAAATACTGGAATGGTCCGATACTCCCGAAAACGCTTTGAAATACGCCATCGCTTTGAACGATCGTTGGTCGCTCGATGGAAGAGATCCGAGCGGTTACGTCGGATGCATGTGGTCCATCGTCGGCGTGCACGATCAAGGGTGGAAAGAGCGAGAGATATTCGGGAAAATTCGGTACATGGCTTACAGCGGCTGCGAGAAGAAATTTAAAATCCCCGAATACATCAAAAGAGTCGATGCGCTCGTCGAAGCAGTTCAGAAATGTGAAGTTTCCTATAAGTCTAATCCTGGAGCGTGGGAGATCGGAAGGGACGACGTGTTGCCGAAAGTCGCGAAGAGCGATAACGACGACGACGACGAGAGGAAGAGCAAGAAGCAAAAGAAATAAACCTGCATGAAACGAGAGAGTTGCCGATTTCTTAAATAGATTTCTTGTAAAAATACACACACAACATTTGAAGCAAACATAAGTAATAAATTAATAAAAGCACATGGTTTGTTTATGTGGGTACGGGAGCTCCTTCGACACTACCCTGTTCCTCCTCTTCTCCCTTAGGTTGCACGGCTTCGTCTATTTCTTCGTCTCGGATAGGTGGCGGCGATCTACCTTTTGCGACATCATATCCTTTTCGTCGATCTCTTGGCACGGGACCAACGCTAATCAAGCTAAACGTTTGATTCAACACGGAAACTTTCGTACTCGTTAACATTCTGTTCATTACGCACGCCGCTGATAGTCGTTTTGTGAAACCATCAAATTTGTCCCCAGGCTCCATGTCTACGTCTTGCATGCGAACATCGAAAGCGTTATCGACTAAAGTTAACATGGCATCTCCATAAACGACCGAGCACGGTCCGTTTCCTCGCAAATCGCCGACGCGAACAATGGTGTATGTCCATTTAACTTCCAACGGATTACCTTTCGGCGCCGTCGCTTTGATCAATTCCTCGGCGTCTGACCACCTATCTAATATAGCGCCTCCTCGAAATACTTTTCTATTCATCATTTTGTAAGGATCTTGATCTCGTCGATCGATGCCAATGTGAGACAAGCCCACGACGCGCTTCAACTTTGGGAGCTTATTATCTTTGATCAACGAGATGACGTTTTCAGTCGATTTCAACATGTTCGGCGCAAACTCATCCGCGATAATCACCGCCGTCACGTTTGGAAGAGCTTTCTCAAACTCTTTCGATTCGTCGCTCACAACTTCCACGTATTCGATTTCGTTCATCGCGTCGATGACTTTTTCATTCGGATACACCAACTCCTTCGCCATGGCATCGAGTGGGTTTTTGATCCCCTCAAACGCTTGCGCTGGAAATACGGAAACAACGCGAGCGCCTTGTGACTTTTCATTCATAGATAACTGTTCGGCGCTGCACTGCGCCGTTCGATCTAAACACCCTAAAACTAAAACAACGTCTCTTTTCGTGTCTATACCGGCGGTGGTAACGCACGCACCCTTTCGCCCTCTGAACGTCCTCGTCGTTTTTGAAACCTTCTTCTTCGTTCGTGCAAAACTTGTTTGTTTTCTTCCCCTAACGCTCGATGCTGGTGATAAAGAGTTCATGGTGCCGGAAGAGTAGTGGGGTAAAGACGACGATAACATGAAAAGATGACTAGAAACACAACCCCGTCAGGACACGATTGTCTTTCTTTCTCTTCTTTTCTCGTCGTCGTCGGCAATTGTCGAGCGAAGAGCAGATAAAAAGTGCAGAGAGAATGCAGCAGGAGAGAAGAAGAAAAGATTTTTACGAACAAAATCTGCAATTCTTCTCCACCGCGAATTTCTCCATGGAAAAGAGTTTTAGACGACAAACACACGTCATAGAAAAATAAACTCATCGACTCGCATCATCAAAACAATATGTCTCTATCCCTCGCGTCCTGGTACGTTCGTTCTCTCGTGATTGTTGTTGCTTCACATCGCAGTATCGCGTATCATCTTCTCATAACCATCATAACGATATGATGATGATTATATAACCACCATATCGTAAACTAACCACTCAGATTATGTCGACGATTATTCATTCATGCACGTGCTAAAATAAATAAACAAACAGGAGTCAGAGCGCTGCCTCGTCGCTTCAAAACAAGAAGAGGGCGACTGCCACGCTTCGTCGTAATACCGTGACAACGTCCGCGACTGCTTTCAAGGAGAGAAAAGAAAGCGCTGCTGTCGTGGAGACGGCAAAAACAGCAAAAAAGACGACAAAGACTTCGTTTAAAGAGAGAAAAGAAAGCGCTGCTACTGCTACTTCGAAGACTTCTACTCAATCTGCGAAGAAAAAAACGTCCGCGACAACGACGACGACGACGACAAACGCGAAGAAGAAAGCAACCGCAGCAACCTCTTCAAAAACTACCACCACCAGCGCAAACATCGAGTTTGAAGTTCCGAACCAGTATGGATACTTTCCATCTGTAATCGAAAAAGCAAAAGTGAAGAGAGAGCAAAATGCATCTGGTTTCGACAAGGACGTGTACATGTCCAAAGCGGAACAAACAGAACGGTTTTCGAAGCTGTGTGCGGCTCATCCGGAATTGAAAAAGTGTCAAGATGATTATCAATCACCGTTACGAATGAAACCGAGCACGACGTCCACTATCAACGGTTCCGTCATTCGATCCGATGGGATCATTTTAATCCCGGGTAATAAGGAAGATCTCATCACGTGGGTGTTAGATCCGGCCATGTCGGCGGATACGATTGGTATCTTGTTGCCGACGCTGTTTGTGATTCTCGGCGCGCAACTCAAGAAAGCAGCAAACGTGCCAGAATGGGTTTCAGGGGGTGTAGGGATAACGACGAAGATCATTGCGACGTGCTTGATTGCGTTGTATTGGATTCCAAGCTTTATGAATGAATAATATTCTACTACTACATTTATATCTAATTTTCCTTCTTCATCGTACTATCGTTGTTGCTACTCCTACTATTATTCGCGAACTCGTTCTTGCCTTTTGTGATCATTCTACCATCTGCATCCTGCTGTTCACGATTCTTTTGGTCTCTTTCGTCTTCTCGAACGCCACGCACGATAAAGAGCGCCGCCTCCATAAACAGGCAGCATATTGCACCCACCGTCCCGCACACGAAATGTATTTCCCAACCAAATTCTGGGAACACGTGCGCGCCGGCGATGAAACCTCCTACGAAACACGCCGCCATGAGCGTCATCACGTGCACTGCCATTCCTAAATCATTTCTAATCAAATATCCTATCGAAGAAGTTCTTCGTTCTCGAGCGCTCTTCTCTGAAATACCTGTCGCCTTCGTCACGTCCGCAACCATTGCTTCGTATTTTTCCTCCTCGAGTCTTTCGCGAATGCGGTCCAACTTTCTCGCAAACTCTGGCGTTTTCGGTGCGCGTTTCTTTGGCGCCTTGAAAAGAACCTCAGATCCACGCAGCAGATTGTGAATCATATACTCCTCTTTCCCTCCTTTCGATTCTCTTTTAGCAGCGATTTGAACGCATAACGAGCTCAAAGCTTTGATAAACTCGTAAGGAATTACCGTTGCGTGTTCATACAGTTTACACTTTTCAACAACTTCAAGAACTTGTCTTTGCTTCTCTTTCTCTTCTTCTTTATCGGTTGAACTGTCGTAACAATCATCTGACGAGGAAGCAACGAGGTGCATGGCTCGTTGAAGACGTTCCGTGGTTCTGAACCCGTCCATAATCAGAGAAAAGAGAGAGAGACAAGAGAGAGAGAGTCAAAGAGAGAGATGTCAACTTTGTGGATTGTAGAGTAAATTGTTTCATTATTACAAAGACAGAAGAAATTCTATTGAATTTTTTCCTGAGCTCACTTCGCTCACTTCGCGTCGAGGCATGCACTCTACCACGAGGGTCTAAATGATGTGCGACGCATATGCACTATCTTCCTCCTCGTCGCCGCGGCACTCGTTTCCTTCTTCTTATTCAGTCGAGAATTTTCGTCGTCGTCGTCGTCTTCTTTCACCGATTTTGAGAAATAACAATAACAATAATACTAGGAGCGACTGTTGGAGCGGTAAAAGAATTGCGACGACGACGACGAGAGCGACGAGAACGACAACACCGAAAGTACCATCATCACCGTCTCTATTAGGTGTTGGCAGAGGAAAAAGAAGAAAAGGAACACGAGTAGCAGCGATGAATATCGCTTCCGAAAGGAGAAATACAGCAACAACATCGTCAGAATCAACAACAACAACGACTTCTACGGTAAGAAACCTACGAAGAACGAGTAGAAGAAGAAGAAATAGCCAACGGCACGAGTTTGTGCCGCTTGGCACGATGGCGGGAAGAGGAAAGCCGGAAAAGTTTGCGACCATAAAAGTTCGAGTTTTCAACAGCGACAACCCGGGAGGAATGGATGCAGACCAACAGGCACCGTCGTCGCTATCATCGACGGCGACGCGGTTAGGCAGAGCCCTCGGCGGTATATTCAAATCAGCGTCGAAACGGGTAAAGCGAAACTTCAACAGAATACCAATAGCACTCATCGCACTTTTAGTTGGCGTCGCCTTGACGGCGTTCTTTCCGCATCCGGAATCGCCTGGAGACGCTTTCATCACGTTTACGATTGTAACGTTGGGTGAGTTTTTGAGTTCTATTTTATACAGCGAAAAGAATCAAGGAGGCTTTTTACGTTGGGCAAAGTACGGAGAATCCGTTCCGATACTCCTCAACGCGTTCAAAATTGGCGTTTTCTACGGGTTGTTTATCGACGCGTTTAAAGTTGGAAGTTAGAGAAAGTATAACCGTGCTACTGGTATGTTGATATTAAAAATCGTATTTTGGATTTGTGAGTAACTCTTCGTTTGAAATTTCGACGTAACCTCCGCTCGAAAACCGCGCTTCGTCATCTGAAAGCGCCGCGTTTACAACGGCTTTGGCGACACGCTCTACTCTCACCGGCGAGTTTTCCATCCCAAATTTTCCAAGTCGTTTCATCACCATCGTTACTGGATCCATCAACATCCAAAGCGGTAAGTTCAAATTCTCCCCCACTCTTTTCGTTCCCGAAACACCTCCTGGTTTCACAACCACCGCGAGCGGCGGCGGCGGCCGCGGCGATGCGCTATTACTATTACTATTACTATCATTACTTCTCGCATTCGTATGATCATTATTTCCACCGCGCACAAACTCGTTCTTTGCAAAATTTTCCACCGCCATCTTTCCTTCAATGTACGGCTTCGCTCCCGGAACGAGCGCACCGGCGACCCCTAACGAGGCGCCTACTGCAACGAATCGGTTCAACCCGTGTACCTTTTGCGCTGTTTTTGCGGGAATTATGTTCGTGTCTGCGTTTCCTTTATAACAATCCTCTTTCGATATACCAAAAGGCAACACACCAATAGACGTTACTATGCAGCTCGCGCCTTGTAAGTGTTCGGCGTACGTATCTGGTTGCGTGCTGTCCGCGGCGACCCATTTGATTTTATCTGTCCATGATGACGACGACGATTTTCCGTTTTTACCTTCCTCGTTGGGAGGCGGTACGCCTGAACGCGATATTGCGGTGAGTTCAACCGTGCCTCTTCTCACAAACTCTTTCGCGATGGCTCGACCGACGTATCCATTCGCGCCGAATAAGACGACGAGTTTTCTTTTCCCACTCATGAATGATAGAAGGGTGTGTTGTGAGGTTGTGAGGCACGCAAACGAATTTTGGGAGTTTGACGAAACGAGAATCTCAAGATTAATTAATTATTTGTGTCCATGGCGAAAAATAAAAAACTCCTTCACACACATTATCGTATCTTTACTACGAATGATTTCTCTCGCGAGCGCATCATCGATGACATCTACTATAAAAGTAATATCATCATCAGGTGATAACACTACGCATAACGTCAGTCATCGAAGGATACCGCCCTCGAGGAATAGGTGCGCTCCTCGCGCTTTTTCAAAGCGAAATGTCGAGTTAGGGGATTGTTGTTTCAAAAGTGGTGGAAGTGATAGATTTAGATGTAGGAGAAGTAGTAGTATATGTAACAGTAAAAGAAGGACGAGCGGACGAGTGGTAAAGTGCAAAGCATCGTTAGCCCTCACAGACGTGTTATTCACGACTGGTACGGTCATGGTGATGCCGTTCTATGCGCTCATGATTTCTAAGCCAAACAGTCGAGTGACTCGAAATTTGATGGAGAGTAAACTCCTGTGGTTGATTTTAGGGGTTTTATATATCGTCGCGGCGTATTTGAGTTTAAACAGCGAAGATGTCGTTCGAGCCATACTCAACGCGTTTACTCAACAACAAGGTGGTAATACCGCTGTCTCTGCCGCTGCCGCGGCAGGGGCCAGTGCCGAGCCTTTCATCTCGCGATGTTTAACGCTCTTTTCAAATTTCATGTCGACCCCGGAAACCGCGTGCGCGTCATGGCTGCACTTGATTTCTTTAGACGTATTTTTAGCGAGAGGCGTTTTCTTAGACGCCATGGAATGGGGAACGCCGTGTAGACACTCGGTACTGTTGTGTTGCATGTTTGGCCCGCTGGGTGTACTGGCGCACGCGTTTACTAGATATGCTCACAGAACAATCGATTCGATGTTTGCGTGAAAAGTGTAGCAACGCTTTGCGTAAATGTATGATAGTAATAGTAATAATAATAATATTTCCACTCTAATATCTGCGCTTCTTCGTATTCCTCGCGGGAGGAGTATTTCCCCCCGTCTTATTCACGCCAACGACTCCAGCGTGACTCGCGCCAATCGACATATCTGTAAACGAAATTCCTACGGGAGCGCTTTTGACTCTCGGCACTTTCGTCGGTTGGTAGATGTCCTTGTTATCGGGCCCTTGACCGAGCGCGCCTAAATTTGAACCCCACGTGTATATTTCTCCAGAATTTGTAATCGCTCCGGACGAGTTTGAACCCGCGTATACCATTTTTACTGAATCTCTACCAAAAAAAGAGGAGGAAATTTCCAAAGGATTCGGATGCGGGTCGTCGTTGCATTGCCGTTCCTCCAAAGCGCCTAAACGGCCATCGTGTCGTTTGCCAACGGCGTACATTTTGCCCGTTTTAGCGAGAAACAAAGAATGAAAACCACCGCCTGCTCCTGCAATAATGCCTTTGCCGGAAAGCGATGGGATTTTGCGAGGTAGCCACGCGACTTGTTCGCTTTCTATCACGCCGTCGTCAAAAAAGCCACCCTGTCCGAAGGAGGATAAACCGATGCTATACACGTCACCGTTTTCCAGGATTAAATGCCCGTGCAATTCACCGGTAGCAATCGCCTTGACTTTCAAATCTTTCCTATTATTTATCAAAACACGCCCCGGGGTTAAGAGATCATTCACGTACGACTCGTTGTTCTCCCTGTCCGCTTTTTGATTGTCATCCGCGTACGCCGCTCCGACGCCGGTTTTTTCAATTCGTCCGAGACGGCCTTTTTCCGAACATCCCATGGTGTACACCTCGCCGTTTTCGGTCAAAATGCACGCGTGATTTTCGCCGCTTTGAATGCATTTCGCTCTGTATTTTTTGTTCAAAATTTCCACCGGGTTGTAAAACGTCTGAGTGTCCGAAACTTTTAGTTTGTTCAGGCCTCGCCACTGACCGTTTTGATGCCGCCACTGACCCCATCCGTATACAGTCCCATCACTCGCAACGACTAAAGCGTGCGTATCTCCCGCACAGACCGATACAGCTTTAGTATTTTGCTTAAGATTGACGTACCCTGGTAACCAAGATTCATCGTCTTCATCTTCGTTCTCTGGCGGTGATGTTGGTCGACCCAGCGCACCGGCGTCGTTTGCTCCCCAAGATAAAACTCGTCCCGTTTCTAGAATGGCAAACGTTTGCTGACCACCGCATGCGATTTTAATCACTTTTGTATTCGCCGGGCTACCTAGAATGCTACCTTTTTGTAGCACTCGCGGTCGAAGGAGTTCGTCGATGAGTTCTCCCGTGCTCGCGTCGGAGCCAAACCCAAACTGGCCAGAGTCTCCGTTGGAACCAAAAATCCAAAGTCCACCTCCACTCACTTCTTTTCGAGCTCCTTCTGTGGAAGATGCGATAACGTCGGCGTATTCTTCTCCGAGCTTCTTCACGAATTGCAAGTACTGACGCATGAGATTGTTCTTTATCGCGCGCGGGTGATCCCTTACCGATCGAGTGAACGCCTCGAGAAATTTTGCGTTCAACTCTTTCATCTTGCTTTCAAACTCGAAACGTCTTCTCTCATCGGAATAATTAGTGGTAATAATTGTCGCGCCCAGCGCATTCTTTCGCGCCGAGGCGCCATTTTTATTCTCTTCCTCTCTTCCTCGCTTCATGATAGGCGCGTGTGCTTGTTTTTATAGGAGTTGCTATGAACTGAAGAAGGAGCAAGCAACCCTCCTCTCTTTTTAGTTTTTTTTTTCTGTGGAGGTCTGCACTTTTTGTTTGTCGTCAAAAGAACAAACTGATTATAATAACACTCTCCTTCCTCCTCCTTCTTCATCCACACATTTAGCGCATGGCGCTTCTTCCTTCCTTCGTCTTCCCTTCTTCTTCTTCGTCTTCTTTCTCCTCCTCTGTTCCATCGAGAACGCGAAGACTCGCAAAGTTGTGCATCGTATTGGTTGTGTTGATGTGCGCGAAATCGTCGCTCGTGTTCTTCATTTCCCACCTCGCGTACGGGCAGGTGAACCCGCTTATGCTCGTGCAAACTTCGAGCGATTATCGACAAATGTTGTACGTCACGCGGAACAACTATTCACACTTTGTCAGAGATCTCATATGGAGAAGTGTTATTCGAGATTGGGGAGGAGAAGGTGACTATGAACAAGCCAACACAAATAGAAGACCGGTGCGATTGGAACAGTGGATGATTGATAAAGAACCGGAATATTTCAAGCGATTAGAACGTGCTGGCATGCAATTCGAAATCGTAAGAGCTCCGAACAACGAGTTGTTTTCCTGGAACAAGTTGTTGCATTCGGTGTGTGGTAACTTTTTTGAAGACGACGCGACGTGTAAAGCTCTCGACTTTCGTTTCGGCGACGCTTTTAACACAACGAAGACTATCCGAAGTGAGAAGAGGAGGAAAAGAATCGTTTGGCTCTCGAGAGGTACAAATCAGCGGAGGGCAATATCGAACGAAAAGTTTGTTTATAACGCTTTGAAAAGTGTGATACCAAACATGGAGTATTTGATCATCAACTCTTCTATATTGAAGAAGAATCCGATGGTCAAGCAAGCCGAAATGTTTACAGACGTGGACGTGCTCGTATCTCTCCACGGCGCCGGGCTCACAAATATGCTCTACATGCCAGAAGATTCCCTCGTCGTTGAAATCATGCCGAAAGGGTACGCGAAAGATACGTATATGAACTTTGCAAAACGGCTTAAGTTGCGATATAAGCGTCTTACAGCGGATGCCGATGGAGACAAAGGCGCAAAGGCCGGGAAAGTGAGCTTGAGTACGAGGACGAAATATGCGTTCAATTCGAAGGAGGACAAAGAAAGAAAGTTTAAAAGAGATGTCATAATAAAGTTGCACGATTATGATATCGATTCTTTGAGAGATATGCTCTCGTTAGAAGCCTCGAAGAGAAAATAGCCCGTAGTGTGTACCAGGTAGAATATATAGAATAGCGTTGCAATTGCATTTGTACAAATTTACAAAAAGTCACCGACTAAAGCTGTTTCAAAATACTCTCATTTCTTTGTCAATTTCGGAGAAACTTTTACCTTTCGTCTCGATGATGTACTTGTGCGTTAACGCGGAAGAAATGAAACACACAGCAGCAAAGAAGGACCATACTAAAGAAATCCCAACTTTTTCAACTACCGGTAGGAAGCCTTGCCCGATGCAGAAGTTGAAGCACCAGTGCGAAAGAAACGCAAAGGACATCGCTTTCCCTCGGACCCTTTCCGAATTCAACTCGCCGGCGAGAAGTCCGGGAATTGGGCCTACGCCAACTCCAAAGGCGAAGATGTAGAGTAAAGTTCCAAACAAAGATACGTAAGAGGATATCGTCAATGTTGGATTCAAAGCTGCGAGAGAAAGAAAAATGCAGCACGAGCCCATCCCAAGAAAAGACTTCTTCAATAACGGTTTTCTCCCAGATTTGTCCAGAACCTTCGTGCTCACTAATGTACCACAAATATTAACCGCAGATACTGCAACAGATCCCAGCACCGCGTTTCTTAATCCTGCCGCGGCGAACAAAGGAGTGGAAAAGTAAATCACCGCGTTGATGCCCGCAAACTGTTGCGCAAAAAATAACAGCGCCCCAGTCCAAACGCCTTTGCGGTATCGTGGATCGAAGAGCGCTTCGATCCAATTTGCTGTCACATTTTCTGATTTCAGCAGCGTTTCACTTTGATCATTTCTACTAGTGCCATCGCTGGTAGAACTAATTTCGCTACCACCCCAAAGAAGGTTTTCAGCCTTCACAGCCTCCTCAATCCGACCTCGGCTGCGTAGCCATTTTGGGGATTCCGGAATGACTTTCCCGGCGAATCCCATGAGCAACGCAGGCATCCCAGCCACGTAGAACATTGATCTCCACCAAGTTTCGAAATCAAAATTCAAAAAGGAAACGGATTCTTGCAAAGCTGGGAAACTCGGATCGTAAGGAATGCCGAGTAAAACGGCGACGAGTATCCCAACGCAAATCGAGAGCTGAACAAGCGAACCGAGTGTCCCTCGAAATTTTTCCGGAGATATCTCTGTGACGTACAAAGGAACCAAGTTACTTGCTATGCCGACACCAAGTCCTGAAATTGCGCGACCTACGAGCATTTCGCCAATACTGTTCGCTTGCGCACACATGGCTGCGCCGACGAGTAGAGGTGCGGCGCAAAACGTCAGCGAAGATCTGCGTCCGAGGGTATCTGCTAAGGGACCAGTGAGTAAAGAGCCAACCGCAGCGAAGGCTAAAATGATGCTCACGATAGCGCTCTTCAATGGTGCGTTCGTTGCGATATCAAGCGAGGATGATATGGCATTTAAGGCTGGATTGACTATTCCAAGATGAAAACCGAAGAGGAAAGAGCCGATGCACGCAACTAAAACGGCTGGTAAGACGTTATCGAATAAAGCTTTTCCTTCAAGAGGAGACGCGGAGTCAGACGCGGAGTCGTGATTACCAACGTTTGCACGCGAAAGCATAGTTCGTCCACGAAACAACGCAGATGTCGCGACCATGCACGATAAAGAGGAAGATTTGTTATTCTCAAAATCGTTGTTTTTAACTGTAACTCTTCTTCTCGGGTGCAACAAAGAGGAAGAAGATCGGATTGGTAACCGCGGTTTTTGTTTCCGTCCAGTAGCAAATCCCGACGTCCAAACCACCTTTGTCGTCGCCGCGGCTGTTTGCATATTAGAGAGCGTGTGGCTACAGCGAGATGTGAAGGAGAAATGAAACGCGCGCGTGCTTTTTTCGTGTTTTCAAACTTTCTGTGAGGATGTGTGTTTTCGTAAAATTAAGTGATTATTTTGTCATATTTATAATACAAAGTGGGGTGTGTGTGTGCGTGTCGTTGTTATATGATCAAGAACTTGCTCGTATCTTCGACCAAAGCACTATCTATTACATTTGCATCATCGACTGCGTTTCAAAGAAGAGGAGGAAGGAGCGAAAGTAGAGGAGGAATAACGAGCGTGATTCGTGCACAAAGTAATCATATGGAGAAAAAGTCGCCGCCGCCAGCTGCAATTAAGAAAAAGGGAGAAGAAGAAGAAAGAAGAAAGACAACAATGAAGGACAATGGACAATCTATCGCGTCCGAAATGGTTTTGGCGAAACCAAAAGATATATCTGAAGCCGATTTTGCAAACTACTTTTGCACGTACGGGTATTTATACCATCAAAAAGATATGCTCGAAGACCAGGACCGCATGACGGCTTACTATAACGCCGTGAAGATGAATCCGTCGCAGTTTGAAGATAAAGTTGTTCTCGACGTCGGCACTGGCTCTGGTATCTTAGCCATTTGGGCCGCGCAAGCGGGTGCGAAACACGTGTACGCGGTAGAAGCGACATTCATGGCAACGCACGCGAGAAAACTTATCGAAGCGAACGGATTGAAGGACAAAATAACGGTGATACAAGCGTCCATCGAAGACGCGGAACTTCCGGAAAAGGTTGATGTAATCATATCTGAGTGGATGGGTTATTTTCTTTTGCGTGAATCTATGTTTGATTCTGTTATCGTTGCTAGAGATAAATGGATGAAACCAGGAGGGGCTATGTATCCATCGCACGCTACGATGTCGCTGTCGCTCATAAAAACGCACCAAGCGCTAAAAAAGGTGCAAGATATGCAGGAGTCCTTACAAGTGTGGGATGGATTCATTGAAACGACGAAGGAAAATTACGGAGTGGATATGTCTGCACTCACTTCCGAATACGAAGCCGAACAAGAAGACTTCTTCATGAACACGTCTCAATGGGTGGACATCCATCCTTCGCAAGAGTTGTGCGCGCCGTTCGTCTTGAAAGAGTTTGATTTAAACACGGCAACTTTAGAGGATATCGAGAAGATATCGTGCGAATTCAAATTGAAAATGTTAGGTGGGGCTATGCAGCAACAAGGTGCCGGCGCATTTGCTGGATGGTTTGACGTAAAGTTCGCAGGTTCCAAGGAAAATCCAGCCGAAAATGTCGTTCCATTGACAACGGCGCCAAACGCTAATGGGGCCACGCACTGGGGTCAGCAAGCGTTTTACGTGCATCCAGAAATTTCAACCAGTAACGGAAACATCGTGCGCGGCACTTTACAAATGGTTCGAAAGAAAACGAACAAGCGATTAATGGAAGTAAAAATCTCATGGGAGCAAGTAAAAGAAGAAGGTGAAAAAGACGGCCACGCAAAGACGACTTTGGCGCAAAAAGCAAAAATGTGGCACATCGAGTAACACATCAACAATTTTCTCAGATATTATTTGTAATAACAAGGCAAAGAATAAAAAGAAACCGCGGCGTTGCAACTCATCGTTTAATACAGTACATTTGTGCTAGAATCTAATAACTATTACTATTTCATCATTTCTAAGCATGTCACAAATCGTTATTCGCTCGGCGTTGATCCACCGCACCTTGCGCCACCATTCTTCCATCGTTTGTCTAGCATTTTCAACGCGCAATCAAGCGTCGGCTTCCCGAGTTTTGCATTCACCTCGTTGTGTCTCTCGCAAACCCAAGCACTCAGCGCTTCTCTAGAAGATACATCTGGTGGATGTTCGTCTATGTCCCGTCTAAAATCTTCTTTGCATACGGTACACGGGTACAAATCGCCGAGCGCGTCGAAGAACCTTCTCGCCTGCACTTTTTCTACAGTTGAAGGCTTCTCTGGGAAATGAGCTGCTATTGTGTGCAAAAGTCCCCACGTCCCGGTTCCTAAATCTTCTCTGCTCAGAGGACACGTCGCAATGGTAGCGTTAAGAATGCGCTCCTCTTCTTCTTCCCTTCCAACCGTGGCTTTTTGAACTCTCGCAGCATCGTTCTCCTTCTTATCACGCGCTGTTTCTGTTGCAGATGAAGAAGAAGAAGCTAGATTTTCCCCTAATTCAGATTTAGAGGTTGTTGTGCGCTCACGCACGACTGCGCGCATCATTCTCATCATATCGTCCTTGGATGAACACGCCGGCGTATCGCACCCGTCTTTACTCTTCGCACCCATTTTATGCGCGTGATGTTGTTGCGCTTCCTTAGTAGAAGACGTTTATTATTTGTGTGGTCTAATGCTTGTTTCGCCTTCGTAAAAATGACTCCACACTTTGAAAAGCGAACACAAAAGCACACACTTTTAAATATAGATGACAACCTTGCGATGACGCGCGAGCTTAGCATATGTGCCAAACAATGATGCGAACGAGATAATATTTAAATCAGCAATAGAAGTAAGTATTCTTTTCACGCCGCAGCAGTATACAAAATAAAAGGCTAGCGACAGAGAAGCGGCGCAGAGACGAAAACACGTTCGCTCACCCATCTCTTAAACGGTGAGTTGGTGGCATGAAGTTTGGAGACCGCAGCGCCTTGTTTATACTCACAGTTTGTGCATCGTCGACTCTGGCTACTCTGCTCATGACGTACGAATTTAAAGCAAACAGGAAAGCGCAACAAAAGCTTCGGCTTCAGGAGCAGCAGCATTATCATCAACAACAAGAACAAAGTCAAAGAAGACGGAACTAGCGCAAGGTAGAAAAACGTGCACGATGGGATGGGAAGTTTTACATATTTACAAAAAGTCACCGACTAATGCTGTTGCTGTTGTTCCCTCCGTGGCGCAGTGCACTGAAGCATAAGCTGCTTCAAGATACCAACAGCTGGTGTCGTGTTGTTAGACGATCCAAACTTTGGATCCGATGTATTCATCGCGTTTCCATTGTCAGCGTACATGCTTATTTGCCACGTTAACTCTTTATTTCTTTGTTCAAGCGTCTCGAGTTTTTTCTTCAGCGTATTCAACTTCTCTTCAGCCTCTGTTGCGCGCTTCGCAGCGGCATTCACCGTTGCGCTCGAACGCTCCGCGTCTTGTTGTTCGAAACGAGACGATTCCAAACGAAGTTCTTCTAATTCTTTCTCGCTCTCTTTGAGTTTACGCATGGCATCAGTTGCGGCTTTTCGCGACTGCGCGTTGAGCTCGGCAGACCATGATTCGCCCTGATCATTCGCCCAGCTTTCCAAGTGAACCAATAAGTCATCCACGCTCGAGCTACCTTCGTCTTCGGGAGGCGGCGAGGTTTTCGTTTCATTTTCGTTCGTTTTTGTTCCTAGCCATCCCCAGATAGATTGGTCCGCTTCTTTCACGCTCAACAAAGGCTTGCCGTTGCTATCGACTTGACCTTTCAATTTACCGAGAATTGTGAATATGCGCGCTCGAATCGCTTCAGTTTCTGCTTTTGAATCATTGTTCGCATCTACTTGTCGATTTGTTTCTGAATTTTGCGGTTCCGTCACCGTCGTCAAATTGGGCGGTGAAGAAGAAGGGGGCACACGAGCCGTCGTCGCGGCTTCAAAATTGTTCTTTCGCAAAGCCGCCATTTCCTCCAAAACACTCGCTTTCGTTCTCGCTTCGATACATTCGGCTTGCGCTTGAGCGAGCGCAGATATCAGTTCTTGTTCTCCTTTCTTCACTTTTTCGAGTTCTTTTTCAATTTCGTCCGCATGATTTTGTGCTCCTTCGGCGCGATCCTCAGCAGCACTTTTCGCCGACGCGACTTGAGAGAGCGACTGTTTCATCGCGAGTATTTCATCTTTAAAGGAGTCAATCTCTTTCGTTAGTTTTTCTTCTGTATCCTTGAACTGAACTTGTACGTGCGCAAACTTTCGTTTTCGCTCCTCACCTTCTCGGATCGCACTTTCAGCGCGTTGATTTGCTTCCTCGGCGCTTTGCTCTGCTTCAGCAGCTCTGGACTCTGCGCGTTCTTGCGCTTGACGCGCTCGGTCTCGATGCGCAATCGAAGCGGCAGCTTCTCTGCCGGTAGCATCCATGAGATTGAGTTGCGCTCGAAGCTCAGCGAGCTGGTTCTCGGCGACAACTTTCGCCTTCTCTGCAGCGGAAGCCTTCGCGTTTGACGATGCGGCAGCTGCAGCACCTCTCGCTACCGCCGCTTCCATATCGCTCGTCATCGCTTTCGACTCTTCGCACAAATCTTTGTATTTTAAAACTTCAGTTTCCATATCTTTGAGCTTTGATTGCATTTCCTCGTTGGATCGTCCAAAATCTCGCTTCTCTTCAATTGCACTCATCG
>Ga0257106_1000115_pt1 | contig 49250 bp, 33 predicted proteins | sample LP_taG_3_FD_190177 | JGI IMG/M metagenome (GOLD analysis project Ga0257106, IMG submission 190177) | Marine microbial communities from Northeast Subartic Pacific Ocean, Canada - LP_J_2011_P26_10m | ecosystem: Environmental > Aquatic > Marine > Oceanic | place: Canada: Northeast Subartic Pacific...
GCCATTTGCTCGTACGTTTCCCCTCTGCTCGAATCCACGTCCCCGAATATCGTCCAATTCGTTTTAAAGTTCCCAAGCGACGCCATCTTTTCGAAAACGTCAAAGTTATACCCCGACAATTGACTTCCGCAATCGGTACAATACACGTCCGGATAGTCTCTCGTTCGCGTCGGCGCCGCTTCCCCTTCGATGGAAACGTACCCGGGATCCCAAATAGCCGCCACAGTTAGCGTTAAACCGTCGAGTCTTGAAACCAATACTTTGCTCGTTTCAGAAGAGGATATGTTCACACCATCCAGCAAGTTTAATGCGCACGCGTCCAAACGAGTGGCTCCAACGCCAAACCTCGAAAACGAAAGTCTGTCCGTGTTAAACTCAGTGTTGTAATCACAAAAGAGGAGAACACAAAAAAAGAGAAAAACAGACTTGCAAGGTGGAGGAGAAGAGTTTTGATGGACGAATTTTGCCCCCCTCCAACGAGTGCTCTGTTTTCGTTTTTCTCCCATCGTATCACGAATAAATAAATAAATATGCGCGCGATTTTCTTCGCGCGAGCAGCGCGGCGTATAATTATTCGACTCTTCTTCTTTCTCTCAGGTGCCGCCGTTAAAGAATACTATAAAATGAGAGGGAAAGGGAGTTATTGGAGAGAGAGAGAGAGAGAGAGAGAGAGAGTGTGTCTTTTTTGTGATGCATGGAGCAAAAGAATTTTTTTTGGTTGTGAAAAAAAAAGGAGAGAGAAGAGGACAAGAGAAGAGATCAAAGGGACGTGGTCAAATGTTGCTATGTATGAAGTGAAACACTTCTGCTGCGTATTTACAAATATAAAAACATGCACATCCTCTCTCTACCTCTAATGACTAAATTTTGCTGCGTCTATCTCTTAACGACTTCATCGCCGTTTGTGCTACCGTCGTCGTCGTCCGTGGATGCTATATTTATCTGTCCACCTTGTTGTTCCTGTTGTTTCGTTGCCGAACCGACGACGTCGGCCTTCAAGGCTCGCAACCGATCAAATTCTCTTTTGCTATATTTCATGGTCAAATGCAGCCATATTGGCATAGCAAACAGAAAGACGCCACATGCGATGAGGAACAAATCTATATAGAAGAACGCTTTCTTCGGAGAGTCGCTCTCCAAAGCAGAATTCATCGTCGGATACTGCAAAACCGCCGATAGAATAGCCCAAACGCCGACACCAGTTCCGTACATTTTACCAAACGTATTCACACCAAACACATTCTGGCAATACACAGTTATCGTAGTGTAAAAAGCAGACCTGAATATTCCAAATGCGATAAAACCGATGCAAAGTGACCAGTACGAATCGTTGTATAGAATTGGGATAAACGAGATTATTCCAAGCACGTTCACCACGGCGATACTAATCGCAAGTCCAAACTTATTTACAAACGAACCCGTTAAACTGAATATTGGAATAGAAGTCAAAATCAAACCATTAAAGAGTGTAACCAGTGTATTCGCGTCGTTGTAATCTCGTCCGTCGCCGACGAGCAATAAATGTTCGAAAACTGATCCGAGCAAAAACATGATTCGATAAATACAAATAAACGACCACAAAGAGAGCCACAGATAGTGAGGTGTTTTCAATTGCTCCAGAAACGTCATCTCATTGATGATTCTGCCGTTATGCGTAGCGGCACTACGACCAATTTTCCTATCAAAATAACTGGACGAACTGAATCCAAGACGTTTCATACTCCCTATATTCTTAAGCTGTCGAGCTCCCGACTCAGAGACTATTTCTTCGGGTCGTTCCATGTATTTACCCCAAACACGTTTGTGCGATAATACCAGGAAAAGAACGCTGATAAAGAATAAACTGTAAAACAAATGCCGCATGGAAAATATTTCCGCGTCAGACTGATGCAACAACATGAAAATCAGGAAACAAATCGTCGAAGCATCGTAGGCGGTATTCATGATGGCGTGCGATGTCTCAAAATATCGCGTAGACTCCCAGTGCGAGCAAAACGTATAATGCGAGAGAGAAAAGCCCGCACCACCGATTGAAAGCAGTCCACTCGCCGCTATAAACGCATCAAAGTGTTCAGAGTCGGATTCTGCGAAAAGGACGCACCCGGCCGCGAATATGAGTAGACTCATCAATCGACACGGCAGCACTCCGAATTTATCAAGGAGGATGCCCCAGACTAAAAGTGAAACCGGCGTCCCGAACGCTCCAGCGGTGTAGATTTGAGAATATCTCACGTTTGCGCTCGCGCACTTGGCGATTGCGGTGGTAAAAGTGTTGTTGTTGGTGGTGTTGTTGTTATTACTACTATCGTTAGTATGATCGGTATCATTTTCATCCGAAGCACACAGTTCGGAATATTGTCCCTCTTTTCTCATGATTACGAACAACGACGAGGCTCCAAACATCACTCCGGTGCAAAAAACACACTCAATCGCGCTCAGACAAAGTAAAGACCAACGTCTCAACATCGGCGATCGCGTCCACAACCACGGACCGGAAAACGCGGACATGTCGATGCTCTCTATCACTGCGTGTGCTTTTGGTGGTAATTGTTAGACGTTTTGATCAAAACGTATTCAATAAATAGAATAGTTTTGTTCCGGGGTGCGGAGACGTGAATTGTCTTTGTTCGTTATGGAGGGATTATGATGAAAACAGCACAAAAGACTCTCGAAAAGAGAGAAAAAGAAGGACGGTCTTTTTTTCGTAGATTTCCCCTCGTGATGAGATGAAGAACAGGTAATAAAACAAAAATAGAAACAACTTCAACCCTTCCTAAAGTAAGAACTGCATCACGTGTATGATAAATACTTTAATCGAAACCTTTATTCGACCGTAACTTTTTCTTCTGACTGGCGCTTTTCTTCTGTTCTAATCGCTTGGCGTTTGCCTTTTTCGCGCTCTTCTCCATCTTTTTCCTCGCTTGAGCGTTTTCCACGTCTTTCAACACCGACGCGCTTTGGATGATATCGTCCATCTTTTCTAAAGCGTCGTCTATGTTTTTACTCTGCGTTCGATGTTTCGTACTATTCACGACTAGGCAGTCTTCGCTATTGATTCTGTTCTTTTCCAATATCCGCAGACGAGCGGCGACCCATTTGGGTAGGAATCCAGATGCCACGGCGCCGTTGAGAGATAAGCGCATGTCCACTTTCGTGTTTACTTTGTTCACGTTTTGCCCGCCGGCGCCTCCCGAACGCGAGAAGGATATCTCTACATCGCTTTTCTCCAACGGTCGAGGCGACGAGCTATCTTCGCCTTCTCCAGGTTTCGGTAAGTCGTCTTCCCTCGAAATACCAATAGACGACGATGACGACGATGAAGAAGAAAACGCGCGAACCCCGTCCGGCGAAGAAGTCGGCAAAGTCAAGCTACTGCCTCGCTTTGGCGGACTCTTTTTGTTCTTCTTAGTCCCGGGCGTTGGCTTTTTCGCGCCTATAACTATGCCACCTCCCTCGTCGTCGTCAAAGTCTTCGGAACTTTCCTTCCACGGGTCGTCCAAATCCTCCTCGTCGTCGTCGTCGTAATAATAGTCTTCGACTCGTCCAGAAGCAGTTGCAACGTCCTTCTTGAATACCCTTTTTTTGTTCGGCGTGTTAAAACTACTACTACTGCTTCTGCCATTCATCACACTAAAGCTACTCATAAACCTACTGCTGATACTACTACATCCACACCAAGCCTTTTTCGAAAGCATCGTCATCGTCGCTCGACTCGGTTCTTTGTCGCCGAAGATGCTGCCGCTGTTGCTGCTGCTGCTGCTGCAAAACGTGGATGATGGAACACAGACAGATAAAGAAGACAAAGAAGAAGACAAAGAAGAAGCGCGAGCTGAACGACAGTGAAGACGACGACGAAGTAGCACTGGCAGTACCCTTTGCGTTGCCGCCGCTGCCGCTGCTGCTGCTGCTGCTCCTGCCATCATCATCATCGTTTTCTTCTTTTCCTTTCCTCTTTTGTTGTATTTGACAGACGAGAAGACTGTCATGTCAGACTGTGTTGGAAAGAAGAAAAAATTTGAAAAAACATCTCGCGACTTTTTTTCGGGGGAACTTCAAAAAAAACTTTCGAACTTGTCGCTTCAAAAATTTCTTAACGACTCTCATCAGTACTAAATACTAACACTAACACTAACACTAACACTAACACACACACACACTAATCGTGCTTCTGCGACGGAAGTTATTGTTGTTGTTTTTGTTTTCGTTGTCGTCGTCGCTGATATATACGCAAAAACGCGATAAAAAAGAGAGAGAGAAAGAGAGAGATTTGTTCCGTTACTCTTCGTAGTAACTTGAGAGACGAGACGACGATGATGATGATGATGACAAAGAAGAATTCGAAGCTCTTCTTCTTTTTCTTCCTCGAAGTAGTTTTCTTCTTTTCTCTCGAAGTATCGGCGGAAAGATTCACCGGGACATTAAAACTAAACTCCGCGAACACGGAGCAAACGGTCGGTAAATTCGCGGTGAGAAGAACGGGAGATATAAGCGTGAAATTATCAACCGCGAAAACCGGTTGGGAACGTGGCAGACACAAGTTGAAAGTTTTATTGTTTGAAGATAAATCGTACGAAGAGTACGACCGACAGGTGAAGAAAGGAAGCTTGTGCGACAGTCGATGTAACATGGCAAATTTAGAGCACGACGTGGATTTACCGCACCCGAAAGCGACGCACAAGGCGGAAGGGTACGAGTTTTTTGAAGATCCAGAATCGGGAGACTCCTATCGAGTGGATTTGGACAGCGGGAACGTCAGTTGGGTCCATCCCGAGAATCACATGGTGGACGAAGAAGCCGTTCGAAAAGCCGCGGATAACAAGAAGAAAAAAGCACCGCCGTCGTCCAAAGGGTGGGGTCTTAAAGGAACAGGAGGGGCAACCCCCACGGATTCGTTGACGCCGCAGAAGATTGTGCACAGGGAGACGTATTTCGAATCGAGCTTACGAGCGATGCGACAGGTGAAAGGAAGAAGAGGCGTGACGTATAACGCGTCAAGAGCTGCGTTTTGGTATATCGTCGTCGCGGATTGCGCGTTGGAGTTTTACGACGCGAAGCCTCCGCCTTTGCATTTCGATATAACGATAAAGAATAATGGACAACACTTACCGTCCGATTTGAGCGGCATCGGGTGGGTGTACGTGACGAATTTTTTATTCATGTTCTTTTTAGGTTTGGTATTCGTCTCCATGGCCGTTCGCATGCACAGACAGAACGAAAAGACGACGCATTTAGTCGTTCTTTTAGTCATGTTGGCGTACTTTTTACAAATGATGAGCTTATTACTTGAACTATTACACTTGAGAAGATTCGTCAAAGACGGGAAAGGCTTGCGATGGCGGTACTCCTACTTACCCGCAGATTTTATGGCAGAAGTCTCGCAAGGAACGTCTGAGTTTATAACGACGATGACGTTGTTATTTCTTGTCTGTGGATGGACGACGACGGCGGAGGCGGAAAGTTTGAAGAGTTCCGCGGCGAAAGTATTTAGTGGTGATTCGAGTTTAGAAAGCGGTTCGGCGGCGAGAAGACGAACGGGGGCGAATTTTGGAGCCGTCGCAGGCGCGGACGGCGTTGCAGACGATGGGGAACGAAAGAGAGGACGTTCGAACAACTTTAGTAGCGATGGTGATTACGACGACGATGCGAAGAAGAAGAATGCGCCGCCAACGCCGAAAACAATCGCTAAAGGTGCGGCAGCCATCGCGAAAGGTTTGCTCGGTAAAAAAGCGTTGGAAAATCCAGAGACGAAACGAATTTTAGTGAACATCACCGCAGCGTTGCGCTCGCCGGGGTATTTGTTCAAAAAGCTACCCAATGGTGTCAGCGCAAGCACTCGCCGCTTATCTGCTGGTGGGATGATTATCGCAGGGAACGCCGTGTTACATTTTATTTTAGAAGCGTGGGGGCGACGATACGAGTCGATGTTCAACTCGTTCCACGATCACGAACATTTACCTGGTTTCCTCCTCGTATTTATTCGTTTAGTCCATGCCGCAGTTTTTGTCGTCGGTGGTCGAACGGCTATTGCCGCCGCCGATGTCGACAGGCGAGCGAAGAATTTCATTCGAAACTTTCGAGTGGTTGGCTTGTTGTGGTTGATTTCGTTCCCCGCGGTTGTTTTCATGGCGAGGTTTATGAAAAAATTATGGCAAAGGCGTTTCGTCGCAGCTGGATGCGTGACGTTACAAACGCTCGGGTTGTGCGGACTCGCGAGTTTAGTTTTGTTGGACGATAGTTTCATGAAGTTGAGCTCAATTAGTGGGAAAGGAAATGCGTCGTTCTATCGCGGTGGCGTCTCCAAGTTTGGCGTGGGTAAGCTGCGAACGAAAGTGAGTATGGATTAAAAGATTGTCAAAAATACGACGCGCCTTTGAACAGAGCGGGGATTCAAACTTTCCTTCTCGTGGTACAACAGAAATTATTATTATCGTTATTATATATACACTTTACTTTGCCGCTAAATCTATCACTTCCTCTTTCTCCGTCCAAGCACCGACGTTTTCGAAAGCCGTCGCTCTTTGGTGTCTATAATCCGCGTCCGAGCACCAACGCTCGTAGTCTCTCGCTAACCCGCGTAAAAAAGCTTTCTCGATTTCCCTCAGAGTGACTCCAAGAACGGCGTCGCCGACGCTCTGAGTAACACTTCGCGGAAACTTTTTGAACGGTCCAGGCGGATCGACACCGACACCGATTTCTGTCCAACCTTCGATGTACGCGTATTTATTTTCCTCTTCTTCCGCCTCTTCTTCTTCCTCTTTTTTACTACTCGAAACATCATCCGCGTCGGCGTGTTCTGCCGAGCCAATGCCGTAGTGCAACAAATCACCGTAGTCCCACGATTCATCTCCTCTGCTTTTCCAGCGAAACGCCGTGCTCCCTCGATTAACGAACATCTCGTTTATGCCTAGACTTTCGACTTCCTTCCCTTCCAATCGACAACTCGCGACTTCAATCAAAACGCACGGTCCTCTCATATCCGCATCCTCGCGTTCCGGTCGGTACATTTTATTCATCTTCTTTCTTCCCTTCTCTTCTTCCTCTGCTTTTACATCGTTCGCTTTCGTTTTGCCACTCCAGACAAATCTCTGTTCGTTATCCGTCGTCAACACGCTCACTTTCACTCTAACGACTGGTTTTACCTCCAACGTGAAGAACTTCAATCCCGGGATGGCGAGCTCGAAGAAGCCTTCGTCTTCTCTAATAGTCTCGTCGAAATATTTCGTCATCTTCGCGCCTAACGGCAACGGCACGTCCACGTACTGTTCCACAGGCAGTCGCATGTAGCTCGCCAACGATAGCTCTGGCGTGACATCGTCCGCCTCGTTCACTTTCACGATCGCTTCGCACGTCGCTCGAAGGTTCGTGTTCCACTCTTTGCCAGCCTCGTTGCTGTTGAACACATTTTTGCTGCTGCTGCTGCTCGCTGATGGTTGTTCGTTCGCCAGCGACGACGACGATGAAGAAACAACGACGCGATTTCGACGACAGTACGAATGCCGACGAAGGCTACACATCCTCGCTCTTATATCATCCGTACTGTTGTTGTTATTGTTGTCTGTACCATTCCTAAAACTTCTTCCCCGAGAGGACGGAAAATGTTGTTGATGTTTAGATATGATTTTAGAAGATGACTTTGACGAAGATGACGACGCGCGAATGATGGTGAAAGGGTGGTTTGATTGCGCGTTGCGGAGAGGGTCGGTGCGAGCACACACATCACCACTACCACCGGTTTGACAGTGCATCGATGCTGATGCAAACATCATCATCATCACTCTTTTTATATGTCGTATGAATTATAAATGTACGTAAGGCAGTTCGGAAGAAATTCGTGGTGAGGGTGGGCGAACTCAAAAAAGGAGAAGTAGCGGAGAGGGGAGCAAAAGGATGTATTGAAGAAGGGAGAGACTAAATTAATTCAGGGCAACAAAAACACATCATCGTCATAATAATCATCATGAACATTTCAAACGCCTTTCTCTGCTAACAACTCTTTATCAGCTAATTCTGCCGCTTGGATTTCATCGATCCGATCGGCTCTGGAGACGCTCGGATTGACCAAGCGGTCTTCTCCCGCCGTGACTGAAGCTTTAACAATCACGTCTCCTTTGCGTAAGTCTCTCACGTAGTCTAATCCTTTCGTGACGTACCCAAAGGTTGAAAACTCTCCTTCTTCGAACGCTACACCGCCTAAACCGGCTTGTCTGCGATCGAAATTAAAGAGAAAAAACTGGGATGAAGAAGAAGCGCCGTCGTCCGTGGCTGAGCGCATGGCGCTGACGCTCCCGTTCACTGAGAGAGGGATGGAAGGTAACGCATCGATGCCGCTCGCAACATCTAAAGGTGACCGGTATCTCGGCTCGAATTCATTCGACGCCTTGACTTCCAAAGGGATCGATGTCGACGCTGAATTATCGCTGTTGCCAAAAATAACAGCCGTTTCGGATAAATTTAATTTACTCCCATCGAATTCGCCTCTTTTCACCGCGTCAACGAAGTTTCCCGCCGTAATTGGCGCGTTAAAACCGTCGCAGGTTATCTCGAGATCCACGGTTTTCAAAGGCTCGCCGTTCAAATTCCCAAACGAACTCCCATCGCCGTGTTTAATCGTAAACTTTAACTCCGCGCGTCCCGTCATTCTTGGCAACTCTTGGTATCGCTTCGGTAACAAAAATGGCAAGTCGTTCACTTGGTTCACCATGATATTTCCGTTCGCTTCTATGGCTTTGGCGATCCACTTATCAAAATTCTCCACGTCTTGGTTTTCGCACGCTAAGATTAATCTGTCCAAGGCGATGACTAAATTCTCAATCTCAACTTCCGCGCTGGCTTGGGTTTCCTTCACGATCGGTTGGAAAATCTCACCTCTTTTCTCCTTGACAATCTCTTTCGCTTTCTTGATTTCGTTCAACATCGAGTTCCACGGTTTTCGCTGCGGGATGCGAAACTGATACGCCGCGTCGTCCAAATTATACTGAATATCTGACGACTCCGCATTCACTCTCGGCGTAGCTCGTCGTAACGCCGCGGTCGGCGTTCGCGGTAAGCCCGAATTTGGGTTCGATAGCAACGCGCTCGCTTCCCGGGGAAACGCAAAACCGGATGAAAGGAGGAAAACTTCGGTCGAGAGACACAAGGAAGCGCACAGCGCGGAAACTGCTGTTTTCAAATTCTTCTTCTTCTTCACTTTACCGCTATCAATGTCTTCATTGTAGTCGTTATCGATGTCAGTTGTGTTCACATCGTTTCTCGATGATGAAGAGGAAGAGAGCGAAGAAAGAGCGCGCTCGAACGCATCGAAATCGCTTCTGTTTGCGCAATAATCAATCGCATCCTCCTCTTCCTCTTCCTCGCCGCTTCTTCTGTGCGCGCTTCTCTTGGTTCTCCTCTTCGTCGATGATGATGATGTCTTCTTCTCCTTCTTCACCTGAAAGGTGTTATTACTCACCACCACCAGCGACGAGGAGGACGTCGTCATCATCGTCGATGATGCAGACCCAGCGAACATATCTATTTATTAAATACGACGAGTAAAAGAAATACGAGAAGGAAATTTATTGTGATGTTGTACTCGTACGAGAAAGGAACAAATTGTTTTTTCGTATGTCTCTCTCTCTCTCTGTTCTCTTCTACTGCTGATTAAAACTAACTACGGACATTATAGTATCACTTCTTCGCCCTTTTCTTTTGTTCCATGACCCACTCTTCGATTCTTCTCTTCAACTCGACGTCACTTTTCAAATCCTCTACTTTCAACGGTTGACGACTGAAAGGACAGGTTTCGTTAGAAAGCAAGTGGCGCTCGATGGTGGCCCGGTCGCAGACGTTTTTCGTGATCGGTACGATGACTGGATCTTTCATCAAAGTACACATGAGAGGGTCTTGGAACTCGTCTGGAATCTCGCCTAAATCGGCTTCGAGGTCGACGGCATCGTCCGCAGCTTTTTTCGCGGCTTTTTGTAGCTTTTGGAAAATCTCAATTTCCGTCGGCGAAAGAAGAAAGTGTTTGGAGAGAACGTCGATGGCCATGGTAAAAACTTCGTCCTTGTAACTTCGCCCATCTTCCGAAATCGCCTCGGCTAACGTCTTTTCCGCACCCGTATCCATCTTATCCGCGCCTTCATTGATAATGCTTTCGTTTTTATAAAGATTGAGATAGACGGTGACGATTTTTGTCAGCAACTCTTTCGGATCGAACTTATACTTCTCTGGGTTTTTCACTTTCAACTTTCGTCTCTCCGGGCCGGCGAGGTGACTGAGGAAGTAGTTCAACATGTCCGCGACTCTTTTGATGATCTCGGGCCTTAGGAACGGCGAGGCGATCTCTTTACTCGTATACGCCATCATTTCTATGTTTTGCTTCGCGAAAAACAAATCCGATCTCAGTTCTTGTTCGCTGCGTTCGTAACGCGACTCGTGATCGTCGCGTTGTTCGTCCGTCAGCTGATTCCACTGCGCTTCGTCCCCCATCAACGCCTCCCTTTCTCGAATTTGCGGAAGTTTCTCCATAGCCTCGCCGAGAGAGTGCACGGCATCGTTGATGAGCATGTCAACAAACTTCGCGTAAAATCGCCACTTGGTTTCTGAAAAAATCTTCCAACCGTTTCGGTACTCCGGGATTGCCCAAAGATACTCGCAAATGTCGCCGATTTCTTTGCGGACGTTGAATTTTTCGTAAGGACCAACGGCTTGCTCGGCATCGGCGAAGAGTTTGAGCAAGTTCGGGATGAGAAACTGAAATGCGCTCGCGTTTGTTTCGAACATCACTCGACCTAATTTATCCGAGCCAGAATAGTCTGGTAAGAACGAGTGTATAACCGAGACAAACTTACATCGAAGATATGGATTTTTGATGTGCTCAGACGCCCCGGAGAAGAGAACGAGAAAGTCTACGACTTCGGTCAAAATTTCATTCTCAATCAACGAATGCGAAGAACTTTTCGTGCACATGACGTACACCAAGTAGTCCAAAGTATCTTCCACAATTTCTTCCGGTATCGCTCGGAAAGCTTTCGAGGCTTCATCCGGGAGTTGCGTCGTCGTCGTCGTCGTCGTCGGAATTGCTGGTGATGTCTGATCTCCACCACCACTTCTTGCTTCGTTCAATAACCACACGCACGTTAAACGATAGAATGCAAAACTATCCGATACTACGCGCGGATCCATCAAAGTCGCATCGCAAAGCATCGTCTGTTGAATGTAGGCATCTTTCTTCATGCGAAGTTGTCCGAGTTGAACAACAAACTCGTGTCTTCGCGGATCGTTCCCGGGTAAAGATTGTATCTCCTCCTCCAATTCGTTCACTCTCTCGGCATAACGGCGTATGGTGTGTCGCTGCCTCTCTTCTTGCGCGTTGATACACGCGATGATGCCAAGATGCATAGCGCGATGAGTCGCGAAAAAACATTCGCAGACGAATCCCCACGACGACGCGTTCGCATCGCCACCTTCTTCCAATTCAAACTCCCCGCTGTTATAGCATTGTTCCGCTTCGCTCTCGGTCATGCCAAGTCTCGTGCAATCTTTGTAGTCCGTTATACCGCACGATTTAGAAAGCGTGTATTCCGCTTTAATTTTCGGCAAATGTTTTCCTTTTCCGTTGAGAACGTCCGTGAATGGCAAACTCAAACGTAACATCGTCTCGCAAAAGTTTACAAAGTAGCCGTCTGAGCAATTCTCGAACCAAGATAATTGTTGCTCTTGTTGACTTCTTTTCTTATTCACGTGCAAGTTTAAGAAGATCCACTTCAAAACGCCATCACGAGTTGGCCCGCCGTGTTTAAGCAAAGTCTTTAAGATTGCGTGCAAGCCTTCGTAAACGCGAGCCATGTGCATCCAAATCGTCGCGTGCGCGTTGTCTCTTTCGCGCACACTCACTTTCAAGTCTTTCGATCCTAAATCAACGCTTGGAAATAAAGCTGGAAATACGTTTGGTTCTCGTCTTTGCGACAACATGTTCATCACCGGAACTCTCGAATACATCGGCGAAAGCGCAAACAGCGGCCCTAGTATTGAACACTCCTCAAAATCTTTACCCAACACGTATCCATCGGACGTTCGCGCGTTTGCGTTGAAGTTTGGTATCATCATTACGTGCGGCGGTAAAGTAGGAAAGATTTGAGCGTTGCGGTTTTTGGGCATCCAGAGCGGATGCTTTATCAATCTCTCCGCGGCGATTGGATTCGCCGCGAGCATAAACATTGCCCTAAAAAATGGGTCGAAATCCGCGAGAATGGACATTCCGTGGACGAGAAAAGGTTCGGTCGGTAAAGATTTCTCTCTCGTAAACGTCCATTGCCTTTCGTGCAAGAATATCGCATCCAGCAGGTCAGGTTCTTCCTCGCCAAACTTTTTGCAAAACGCGTCCAAATACATCTGGCTCATTTCGCCCGTGTATAATCGATACGAAAACTCATTCACACCGTATTCTTCCTCCCACTCTGATATTGGAAACATCCCTGGCTCTTCTCGGGTGCCTCGAATTTCCTCGTCCGGATTCAACACCAATCCACCGTAAGAGACGCACAATTTCTTCACCTCTTGCATCAACAGGTCGAACTTATCTTTCGCGTCCCTTTTGTTTGCAAACTGCGCGAGAGTGGACTTTCGCAACTCGTCGTCCGCTCTGTGAAACGTTTCTAAAAGGTACCTGAACTTTGACTTTTGATTCAGTTGGTGTTCGTTTCTTCTTTGTTCACCACCACCACCACCACCACCACCTGCTCCTCCTAACGATGATGACGAGGATAGCGATAACGATAATCGCGAGATCAGCACTCTGTCCGCAAACTCCTCGTTTATTTCATCCGCCTCGTCGTTTTCTTCTTCTTTTTCTCCTCCTCTTTCTTTCTTTTCGTTCGCGATCTCCTTTTCCAACGCGTCTAAAAACACGATCGACGACGACGCATTCTCGCCATTACCACCGTCGCTCGTCGTCGTCTTACTACCAGTACTACTATTGCTACCACTCTTCGTCCACGCGCAGTTGGTCACCAGCTCGAGCTTTTTCTTGAAATACAGCCGGTGCGTTTTCTTCGCGTCGTCACTCATTTTTCTTCTTCTCACGTTTTTTTTTGTAGGACTACGAACTTTCTTCCTTCACAACAAAAAAAACAGAAGACTCTGAGAAGAGGAGGGGGTTAGCAATGCTGCATGCAATGTTGGGAGTTCGAGTTAAAAAATTTGTAACGCTTGTTTTCACGAAAAAGAGAAAAAGCGTCCCGAAACAGATCAAGATATTTTTCCCGAAAAAAAACCTCAAAAACTTTTCTCACCGCCCTCCCCTCTCTTTGTGGATTTGATCGACTGCACATCCATCCTTTGCGAACACTTCATAGAGGAAGAACGCGCTCGTTCTACTCATTTGCGCGATATCTTTTTCCTCTTTGTGCGCGACAACACCCGCGCGCTTGTTTACACAAAGTTTGTTGACACTTTTGCTCGTATATAGGTGATTAAAAAAAAAGGGGAATTGGCTGCGTCACACTTCTTTATAAAAAAAAAGATGCATGTCAAAAAGGAAGAAGAAGAAGAAGAACAAGAGCAACGATCGCGCCGGGCGATCAAAGTGGCTTTGAATCTCCTCGTGAAGTCACCTCGATCGACGCTTGAAAGATATAACAAATCGATCAGTTCAGATGACGGGAGTAGCGTCATATCTTCTTCCGCTTCTTCCTCTGATTTAGGTACATTGGAAGAAGAACAAAAGGGGGTCATTTTTAACAAAAGAGAAAAATTTCCGTTTTTGGCGGTAAATCAAAAGGAGCAGCCGGACAACAGGTTTGTTTTAGGGGAAACGCTCCCACTTCCTCGAGCGGAAAAGAGCATCCTCGTCTCTAAAAGAGACGACGAAAATGACGACGACGAGAACTATCCGATCGTCTACCAAGTTTGCGAAGCGATTTTGGAGAAAGATGTGAAGAAATGCGAGAGATCGTGCACTGCGGCTATGGGCGTGTTGAAACGCGCGACGGTGTTTCCTTCTTCTCTCGTTCGTCCCGGGTTGTCGAAAAAAAGAGAAGAAAAAAATCTCGAGCGTGTTGTCCGCGAGAAAGAACGGGATGAAAGCAATAACGAAGAATCTTGTGAAGTGAACAAAGAAGGCGCGTTGGAAGAAAACTACTCGTATCTTTATGTCGTTAAGAAAGAAGAGGAAGCCAATCTGAGTCCCATTGAACGGATTTTTGGACCGGTCTCGGAGGATGTTCTCGCAGTCGCTCGTGTGAAATTTATTTCTCGTGATGATGATGATGATGATGATGATGACATTGATGTCAAAACCGCAAGTGCTAATCCAATGGCGCACATTGCAGCGGCATGCGATCGTTTCTTCATCGCAAACGAAGCTTTGTTTGTAACGAGCAGGGGAGCAAACGCGGCGATATCTTTCTTCTCGCAACTTCTTCTCGATGGAGTCCATCGGGTCGTCTTAAATCGAACGGCTGCGCAAAAAGATGCGCATAACGAGAAAGATGATTATTTTTCACTCCAATGCGTACCATCAATGCTTCCAGAGAATGCGAGTCTCATATCTTACGATAAAACTATCGTGAGAGACAGCGACGATGAAATTGTGTTCTCGTCGATGAAAACCTTCACCCTTCGCGCGACGCTAGAGCGCGATCCGCCTCTCGAGACGGCTACGGAGACAAATTTGGAAGTCGCCGCGCACTCGAGCAAAGGTGACTATGGAAAGAGCAACTCTGTGAGCGCCGATAATTACGTGCGTCTTCAACCATGTTCATCAGATAAAGCGAATGCTTCTCTCGTCGCATCGTTGTACGATGCGCTCTTCGCCTCGGCGAGCGAGGATGAACAAAGAAGAAGCAAAATCGAAGAAGACGTTTTCGTTCACGATATCGTGTCCGAAGCATTCACTTCGTCTATTTTTGATGCAAAAAGTGAAGTTGCACCGGCAAGCAACAAGACGTGTCTGAAGACTGTTCTGCCGGAAACGAGCGTGATTACGCCATGTTTAGGCGTTTCCCCGGAACACGGACGGGCGGTTTCGAAAGCCTTGGACGAGTGGTCAAAAGCTCGATCTTTCTCTCCGTCGTCGCTTCTTCGCGACGTCTCTGACGATGATAAACTTCCACAAAACTCTTCGATTATCGCTAAAGTGAAGAGACAAAAAGTTATTTTGTTGGGAAGCGATGTGATGAGCTCACTTTCACTCGATGCTGTGGTGGCGGAGATCTGTCGCGAGATGGATTCTGAAGAAGCTGCTTTCGCTGGTGAGAAGACACTCGCAACTGCGACATTCTTGGCGTCTGCATCTCGGGGTGAGAAAAGTACAGGCAACTATGGTGGAATATTCTTCGATGCCATCGCTAAGCACGAAAATTCTGCGCATTTGCTCTTGCTCAAGCTCGCTTCGTTCGGAATTTATCCTTTGCGAGGTACTTACGACGTCTCCTTGTTCGATTTTTGTGACGAACCAGCCGCGCGGCCATCATCTTCTCCAGTTTCGCCATCCTCTGATGCAAATGTTCTCTTCATTGCAACCTTCCGAAAGAGAAATTTCAAAATTATCAACACCTTATCGATCTCTAACGTCGATAAGTTGGTTGAGATCGAGCGCGAGGCTTGGATTTCGTGTCCGGAGATGCGCACGTCTGAAGATACGATTCGCGATCGCGTGTTGAATAATCGAGTGATGAACTTCGCGATATTTGATATGGACGGTGAATATCTCGAGGAGTCAAATGAGTCGTTGAAAGGAATGATGTATACGCAGTTTGTCAAAAGCACGGAAGACGTGTCCAATAGAAACTGTTGGGCAACGAAAGAGTCTGCTCGAGTTGACCCGTTCTCGTCGCAAACGATACAACTTTTGGATGTTTTTGCCGATCAACGCTACTCGCTCGAAAACGGTGGCGACGTGGGCATGCAGCTCAGAGATTTTGTGCTTCACTTTGCAGAAAGAGTTCCCATGGTACAAACAGTTTGCGCCGTAACTCGAACGAGAGGCTTCCGCGAAGTGCAACAAAAAGCCATCAAGGAAATTGAGGAAGTATCCGAGCGAACGCAAGCGAGCATCTCGGGACATCTCAAAGTCTCTCTCGTGATTCCCACGTACGAACAACACGTTATGTCAAAAGAAGGCGGATATAACGACCGCGGCCTATTCTTACACGTCGGTGCGGGAGCTAAAATTCTCAAGGTTCAGTACGGTTGGAGACCGAAAGATTACGAAAATGACGGAAACGGGACGCTCATCGAATACAAACTCGAACGACTTTCGTGGAGAAGATACTCAAACGTCAAAACGTTCAAGAGCTCACACAGCTCATCATCATCGTCTATGGTAGAAGCTGTTGCTTCTGCTATCGATACTGTCCAAGATGAAAAAATGGGAAGGGTCGCCGCCACGTAAATGTATGCCAGGAACCTCCTTCGAGAAGGCCATGAAGTTATGTATCACCCACCCCTTCTTTCTTCAATCAATTCCATTTTTATGATTATAATTATTATTACATTTTAAGTTTTAATTGAACTACAGTACCTATTCTACTTTATATCATACGAATATTCCTTTACAACATGGCTCACATCTCTCCGCATTGTGAGATTATAACCGCTAGTTTTGGCGCGTTCGCACCCCCCGAGACTGGAACCGCTTCAATCTTACGCAAAGTTAACATGCCATCACCGATAACTCTTCCAAAAACTACGTGCTTATCATCTAACCATTCACATTTTGCGCACGTGATGAAGAATTGACATCCATTTCCGTCCTTACCGGCGTTCGCCATCGACAACAATCCTGGGCCGGTATGTTTCGCGACGAAGTTCTCATCCTTGAACTTACTGCCGTAAATTGACTTACAACCCGTCCCGTCTCCTTTCACAAAGTCACCGCCTTGTATCATAAAGTCTTTGATTATTCTGTGAAAAGGAACATTTTTATACCCCAGCGGTTCCTTCGTTCTCGGATCTACGGTTTCCCCGGTGCAAAACTGACGAAAGTTCTCCGCCGTTTTCGGCACGACGTCTGCAAACAGTTCCATTTTTATTCGTCCAACTTCTGTGCCTCCGATGGAGATATCGAAGAAAACGATCGGGTTTTGTTTGCTAATCGGACGATCGTGCCAAGATGACGTCGTCGATATTGGTACGTCTTCCGCGGCGACCATATCGGATTCTTTTGCCGCCGCGTCGGATATGAATTCTATAGTATTATTACTTTATTATTATATGATGATGTCAATGCGTTCGCTCGTCGTCGTGTCTCTCTTTTTTGACGACGAAGAACAGAACCAAACGACACAAAACTCTGTCAAAAAAACAAGGGTCTCTCTCTCTCTCTCTCTCTCTCTCTCTCCTTTTTCTCTCTCTCGTAATCGCCACAAATTGCACACCAAACCTTCTTTTTTATTCTTTTCTTCTCAAATAAGAAACGATATATTAAAAGTCTTCGCGAGCAACAAGCGCATTAAACACACGCACACGAGCAGTCACACGCACACGCATTCAAAAACCAACCTTTCCGTTTTTTTATGGAAGAGCTCGAGCCATCCTTCGGTACGTTTTTTTAGTTCTCTTCTTCTCTTTGTTTTGAAGAACGAGAAGATGAATTTATTACTTCTTTTCTTTCCCTTCCGTTGTTGTTGTTGTTGTTGTTGTTCTTCTTCTTCTTCTTCGTCTTCGTCTTCGTACCACCATGGAATAGTAAACTAACTCTCACTCGTGCTATTCTCCTTCTCTTTACGACGCGTAACAATTAAACACGACGACAGGTATCGACCCATTCGCGAACCAAGCCGACTTGTTGAATCAAGACGATCGAGAAGACTCGGAACTCAAGAAGAAGAAAAAAGAAAAAGCCGAGAAAATCAACGCGGATTCGGTTCAAGACAAATACATTCACATCCGCACGCAACAAAGAAATGGGAGGAAATCCTTAACGACGTTACAAGGGATTAATCCCAAAATCAACAAGAAGATCATCTTGAAAGAGTGCAAGAAGAAGTTCAACTGCAACGGAACGATTGTGGAAGACTCGGAACTCGGGGATATCATCCAGCTCCAAGGAGACCAACGCAAAAATGTGGCCCAGTTTTTGATCGACGAGAAAATCTCGAAGAAGGAGTTTATCAAGGTGCACGGCTCGTAATTTACTCGCTCACACGCAAGAAGAGGAAGAAAAAGAGAGAGAAAGAGAGGGAGAGAGAAAGGAAGAGAGATACGGGTAAAAATTACGACGACATGTACACAACGCTTAGAAAAAAATTGGACGCTCGTCTTTCTTCGCGCGAGAGCGCGAAAGAGAAGAAGGGTGCGAATGAAGCGTTCTTGTTGATTAGTAGAGAGAAAGAGAGAGAGGAAAAAATGAAGCGCACAGAGATGAAGAAAAGAGCGAGTGGTTGGGCAATGCATTCTTGTAGATACATACGCACTTAGGTTTTAATCTCATACGCGAGAGAAAATTTTCTGCTCTCACATCACGCTCTTTCTTTCGCCTCCCTCACAAGAAATGACTTGTCCTTTTGCGTCCCTTTTCCGTCTCGGTATTACTACTATTCACCGCACTCCACTTGCTTCTGGTACTAGAAGCAACGAACCGAAACGTCTCTTCATCGCGAAGAACACAAAGGCGAGAACGTCGGCGTCCTCATCATCATCGTCAAACGAGAACACGCACAACGGCACGATGTCGGCGAAAAGTCGTTTCACCTCTTCCTCCTTCACGGATGAGACGATTACCACAGAGAACACGACCAAAAAGAAGAGCGCGAGAATAGCGCTCGTGCAATTAGCGTCGACGTCGTCCAAGGAAGAAAATATTGAAAACATGCTGGCGAGAGTCGAAGAAGCGCTTTCATCGTCGTCATCATCGTCGTCATCATCATCATCAGGAGACAAACCGTTAAAATTGGCTGAAGAAGAAAAAAAGATTGTGGATATCGTAGTCTTACCTGAGATGTGGAACTGTCCTTACGGAAACGAGTTTTTCGCTCCGTTCGCGGAGGATGTAGTGTTAGATCGAGGTAGTTCTGTGGCTGAAGAAGAAGGAAGAGGTTCGACGTCGCCGTCCTTCGATGCTATGCGGAAAATCGCCAAGGAGAAAAAAGTCGTTCTGTTTGGAGGATCAATACCGACGAGAAAGGACGGCAAGCTATTCAACACGTGCTTTGTGTTTGATAGCGATGGCACACTCATAGCAACGCATCATAAAATGCATTTATTCGACGTAGATATACCAGATGGAATCACTTTTTTTGAATCAAAGACGCTCACGGCGGGCGACGCGGTGACTATCGCAAATACCAAAGATTTTGGAAAGTTTGGTGTTGGCATATGCTTTGATATGAGATTTCCTGAGTACGCGCGCGCGTGTGCGCTAGAAGGATGCATTGGGATGATATATCCAGGAGCCTTCAATACCGTGACCGGTCCTTTACACTGGGCGTTACTGCAAAGATGTCGAGCGGTGGACAATCAGATGTTTGTTGCGACGTGTTCGCCTGCAAGGGTAGAAGGCGCGTCGTACCAAGCACATGGCGATAGTTCAGTATACGGTCCGTTTGGGGAGAAATTAAACGACAAAGAATTAGAGGAAAAGCCGGGTGTTGTGTATGCGGATTTAGATCTCAATGAAGTCGTGAAAAGACGCTCGGCAATGCCTTTGAATAAGCAAAGGCGACTCTCGGAAACGTACGAGTTGTGCGCGAAGAAAGAAGAAAACGTTTAGAAAAGGAGAGTAAAAATATATTTCTATTTGTACCGCTAAAAACTGCTACCTGTGCTGCTACTACATTATTCACTATATGCCGTAATCATTTCGAGCTTATCATTTCGTACCGTCCCACGTTCGAACTTTACGAGACCCGGTCGTCGCTGCAGAAAACGCCGGTCTCGCACTATTATTACTCGCGGGTTGACTCTGTCTTTTAGTCTCAACCTCTGGTCCACTCACTACGAAATTTCTCGCCCCACCGGCTTCACTCATGGACAAAACTCGAAATTGCATGGCGTCTCCTATTGGCGGCGTGGCGTCGCGGTCTTGCGGCAACCGTCTTCCTTTCTCGTCTCGCGCTAACTTCTTCGGTAAAAAACCGACGTGTCCGGAAACGCCGACCGCGAATCCACCATTCACGGCATTCAAGACTCTCCCGGTGACAAGCTCTCTATTCTCTCTTTTCCTTGCAATCGCATCCCACGCAAGTTGGTGTTTTCTAAACTGATCGACCGAGACCGAGTCCACGTCCATCTCCCCGAACGGGTTTTGTAAACGTTTCACTCGTAGAGGTACGCGATCGCCTAACTTCACATCCTCCGGTAACTCCTCTTTTACAAAGCTCGATGGCATTTTGAACCCAACATCCACGTCAATGAATCCGTTCCTAGAGTCAATCTTTGTCACTATTCCGGAGACGACTTTCCCTTCCAAGTTTGGAAACGAAGCGTTTGATTCTCGAATAAGATTCTCGAGAAAGGTTTCTTTTTCTTTCTTTTTTCCAAATTTGGTCGGCGTCGTCCTCGTCGTCGCTGAGGATGGTTTTGACGAGGACGACGACGACGCCGGTGAAGACGAAGAGAGTAAACGAGTGAAAAAAATGTCGTTTCTGCTCTGCCCACCGCCGTTGCGCAGAAGTCTTTGGATGAGTTTAGAAGAAGAAGAAGACAAAGAAGAAGACATTATGTTATGTCAGTATTGTGATGTTGTTTTTGTTGTAAAAAATTGAAGAAAACCTTGAGTTGAAACGTCGAATTACACTTCACAAGAGTCTGAGGATGATGATGAGCTGCTACTGCTGCTACTCCTCGAGATCGACGGCGACGACAGCGCCGCCGCCGCCGACGACGAACGCGAGTAGTAGCGGTCGTTTCTGTTCGACGTCGTATTCTTCTTCTTCTTTTCTGAAAATAATTAGAGAAAGAAGACCACCACCATCAACAACAACAACAACAACAACAACGACGAGAAGAAGAAGACAAGGAGAGCGAGTGCGGACAATCTTCACCGCCGCTGCGAGGAAGGACGAGAACGCGACAACCTCTAACCAGCAGCAACAACAACAGCAAAAACAAGAATGGCCGGAACCGAACTTATGGGCGGAATCGCACCCGAGATATCTCGTGAGCGATTGGGACGACGACGACAACAAAGAATGGGGGGAAGAGTTATGCGCTGAACTCGACGACGAGGAAGACAAAGTAGAAAAACTGTTTTCTTCCGCCGCTGTCTCGGTGCCTGAAAAAGGAAAAGAGAAAGAACGACTCGCCGTTGCGCGAGAAGATGGAAACGTAGAAGCATCTGGATCTAGATCATCATCGTTGTCATACTCAACGTCGACGACAAAGTCTGCGATACGCGCGCCGAAACGGCCAAACAGCGAAGACTTATCGAACGAGATGTCGAGGGAAGATTTTTGGAACGAAATCAGAAAAGAAGCAGAAACAGAGGCTGCGAAAGAGCCAATGCTGAGTTCTTTCTACTTTAGCTCTATTTTGTCTCACGATTGCTTGGAGAAAAGTTTGAGTTTTGCGCTCGCCAATCGATTGTGCACGAAGACGTTGTTATCGACGCAACTGATTGAGATTTTTAATGAAGTTTTGTTGGCAAAAGATAGCGAACAGCTGAGGAATAACATACGCAGAGACCTAGTCGCGGTACGCTCGAGAGATCCTTCCTGTGGCTCGTACGTCCAAGCGTTGCTGTTATTCAAAGGCTTTCACGCGATTCAAGCGCACAGGATTCAACATTATTTGTGGGAAAAAGGACAAAAGTCGTACGCGAGCATGCTACAGTCGAGGATCTCGGAAGCGTTAGGGGTTGACGTGCACCCGGCTGCAAAATTTGGCGGAGGGATTCTGATGGACCACGCGACAGGTTGTGTCGTAGGCGAGACGGCTACCATAGGTGACGACGTTTCCATTCTTCAAGGGGTTACTCTGGGCGGTACCGGAAAAGAAGTTGGCGATAGGCATCCGAAGATCCAAGATAACGTATTGATTGGCGCACGAAGCACAATTTTAGGAAACATTGTAGTTGGATCTGGTGCGATGATAGCGGCAGGTTCGTTAGTGTTGAAAGCAGTTCCGGCGAACGGTATGGTTGCCGGAAATCCAGCCAGAGTAGTCGGAAGAACGAAAGATCGAAGACCGGCTTTGGTGATGCGAACAAAAATCGAAACCAGAGAAGACTCGAAAGAGTTTTGCGAGATCTTTGCAAAAGCCGTGGTAGAAAAAGATAAATCATTGATGGCAGCGACGATGAAGATGGGACCAAATTTATCTTTCAGCTCATCCTTGGACGATGAACCGGGAAAAGTTGGTAAAAGTTCCAGCAGCGCGTTGATTGAGAAGGCCTCCTCGCCGTTGTCTTCAGAAGAGCTGGTAAAACAATTAGATGAAAAGCGTCGACGAAGATTGCGTGGCAAATAGTTTAAAATTGTAGATTCTAATAGATTGTAGGTACCTTCATGTGCGTGGTAGATATAATTGATTCTGTAGTATAAATTGATTCTGTAGTTATAAAATTTTCGTTCTTTGTTTTTCATCTCCGCGAGCCCGCCCAAGACGGATTAATCGAAAGGATCTATGCGCGGATCGTGTTCTGTTACCAAAGCCATACCTGTGCACAAGCACGTCGTGCACATAACCTTTGTCGTTCCCAAGCAGTTGTTGCACACGCATTTAGATCCCGTGTTTGGATCGATCAATCTCCCTGGTTTATACGTGTTTGGCGTCGCGCACTCGGCACAAGTCAAGTAGCCGCTCCCTTTGCAATACATGCACACCTTTTTCCTTTGTTCTTGAGCGCTACGAATTTCAATCGCGAAAAAAGCCGAAACGACGCCAACTGCACCGCCGGTAAACGACGCAACGATCGGATCGACTTCCGCCAACTGCTTCGGGAAGTGAACAAATTCGATAAAGTCTGCGTACGTGGTACCGCCGACGCCGAGCTTCACCTCCGCGATGGGCGCAAACAAACCGCCAAACAGTAAGAAGAAGAGCACAGTCGCACCCCAATAGATTCGATAATCCGAAATTGAATCCTCCGTCAACACTGGGAATCCAGGCACAACTGACTGAAACTCTGACTTTTGCACCATATTTTCTTCTTCATACGCGCTTCCTGTGGACTTTATCCGCAACTGCACTCGCAGTCGTCGCATTTCTTCCATCAATAAGAACACTTTTTGTCGTCGACTTTCCAAGTTTTGTTGAATATCGTCCACTTGGAGTTTAGAGAAATCTAAAATGGTATTCGCGCCTTCGATGATGCAGAAATTCTCCGGTAACGCCGTCGTTTCAGACGCTTCACCTTGTAAGAGCTGGTCCGAAGATTTCGTCGCCACCGCCCCTTCTTCTTCTTCTCCTGGTCCTCCTCCTCCTCCTCCTTCTGTCGATGATGATGCTCCTAAAATGACTCTGTTTCTCCTCGCGATGTTACCGATAACGACGACGGAGTTGCTCCTCCTCCTTCTCGTCGCTCGTATTCTCGAGGAGGAAGAGTAGGAGTACGAAGAAGGAGTCGCGCAAAGAAAAGATGATGCACTCGGGGATGAAATCGAGGAGGAGGAGGAGGAAGACAAAGAAGAAGAAGAAGAGGTGGAGGAAGAGGACATCACCCGGGTCGCGTGAGCGACACTCGTCGTCGAGAGGGACATCGTCGTCGCTGATGATAACATGATGATGATGATGGCTCTCTTTATATACTTTAGCAGCAAAGAAGATAAAACTCTGAAGAAGCGCGCGCAAAAAAAAAGCGCTTTTCTCTCTTTTGTGTGTCTCTTTTTCTCTTTTTTTTTATCCACACGTGCACTTGTCGCTTGTCTTCTTCCAATTTTTTTTTCCTCTCTTTCTTCTCCGCCACACCAAGTCAACATCGTCACACTTTTTATTTATCATCATACACGACGAGAGGAGAGATTGATTACGCACACGCACATATAATAGAAGAATAAATGTCGTCGTCGTTTACGTCGTCGTCGTTGTGTTGTTGTTCGAGGAGCAGCGCTGGCGGTGCGTCCAAAATATTCTCATCTCATTCGAGCAAAAGTAGCAGGAGTAGCGTCCGACGGAAGGAGAAGGCGACGACGACATCATCATCATCATCATCATCATCATCATCATCATCATCTTCCCGAAGAAGAAGAAGAAGAAGACAAAGAAGAGAAAGAGTTTCATCCATCATCGCCTCTTCTTCTTCTTCATCTTCTTCGAACTCGTCTGAATCATCGTCGTCGTCGTCTTCTTCTTTGACTAAAGAGGAGAAGAAAGAAGCCACGAAGAAGCTGCTGCAGTCCCAAGTGGACGTCGTCGAGTTATCACTCGCGGAGAGAAACCAAAACACTCGAGTGATGGGGTGCACGGCTTCCCAAACGTGGGTGAAAGTGTCTCTCTCTCGAGAAGGAGAAGGAACAGAAGGATCGGATGGTTCATCTGCCCCGCGATTGCAATCGTACTCAGATTCAGCGATAACGAGAGGTTTCCTCGGCGTCGTGACGAAAATGTTTCGAGGGTACACCCTGAAACAAATCGAAGACATCGATGTGGAATCGATCGTAGCTGCGACTCTGCGAGGGGTGTCGGAAAGCGCAGTGAAAACGAGCGCGATTGATTCTCGACAAAACGGGTTTAAGAACGCTTTAGAAACAATCAAAAGACAAGCGAGAAGTTTACTTAACGATTTCCAAAGCGATCCTTTCCCTTCATTAATCGTTACAAAGTCCGGATGCGAACCGAAAGGGTCGTTCGCGGAAGCGCAGGCGAAATATTTAACGCCGGACGACCAACAGGTGGACAAGTTGGCAAAGCTACTGATTGAGAAAAAGTGCGGAATCGTCGCGCATTTTTACATGGACCCAGAAGTTCAAGGAGTGCTGATGCGATGTAAAGCGAAACATCCAGAGTGCGCGTCGAGGATCTTCATCTCCGATTCTTTAGTCATGGCGGACGCGGCGGTGCGAATGGTGAGAGACGAAAAGTGCGAAAACATCTGCGTCTTAGGTGTAGATTTCATGTCAGAGAACGTGCGAGCTATTATTGACGACGCTGGATTTCCTGAAGCGAACGTTTACCGCATGTCCTCGGATGCCATCGGGTGCTCCTTAGCAGAAGCTGCGCAAACAGAAACGTACGAAAAATATTTGCGAGAAGCCGGCGAGGCGAAAAATTCTCTGCACGTCATCTACATCAACACTGGATTGGACACGAAGGCGAGCGCGAACGCAAAAGTTCCAACCATTGCGTGCACGTCTTCGAACGTCGTCAACACGGTTTTACAAGCTGCTGCTCAAATTCCGGACGTCAGGATATTTTACGGTCCAGATACGTACATGGGCGGCAACTTGGTCGAACTTTTGACGCGCGCATCAACGACGTGGTCGGACAAAGAAATCAAACAGTTACACCCTGAACACGACCAAAAGTCAGTGAAAAAAGTGCTGGATAACATGGAATACTTCCGCGACGGAGCGTGCGTGGTGCATCACTTGTTCGGTGGCGAAGTGTGTCGAGTTGTGAGAGACTGTTATTCCGACGCCTATCAAGCGGCACATTTTGAAGTTCCGGGAGAAATGTTCACCCTAGCAATGGAAGCTCGCGAACGAAATATGGGCGTCGTCGGCTCGACGCAAAATATTTTAGATTTCATTTTAGCCAAAATCCGAGGCGGTATTGAAAAAGAGCGCAAGAGCAGAGAACTCTTTTCCTCTGCTTCTTCCTCTTCGACGCCTAAAGACAAGAACAAGAACGAGAACGAGAACAACAAGAACAACAATAGCACTAGCGCGCTGGAAGAAGATGGAGAAGTATACGTTCCAGAACGCATGAAATTTGTGCTCGGTACTGAAACTGGCATGGTCACATCAATCGTGCGAGCTGTTACCGAAGAGCTCGAGAAGAACGATTCGAGCGTCGAGTGTGAAATTGTGTTCCCGGTTTCCGTAGATTCCATCACGCAAGTCAATAGCAGCTCTTCGGGGAAAATTGTGAGCGAGGCAATGTCTAGTCTATCCATCATCCCGGGACCGGCATCGGGTGAAGGGTGCGGCATGGACGGCGGATGCGCTTCGTGTCCTTACATGAAGATGAATTCCTTAGCGGCACTGACCGAAACGTTGGAGATGATTGGAGATGAAAGCGGAGAGAAGAAGAATTTTGGTTTGGAGTTGCGCGAGCCAAAAAAGTATGAAGGAAATAATGTCGCCAAGGAAGGATGCGTGTCTATTTTACACATGCGTAATTTCCAAAGAGATAAAAAGCTTGGCGACGATCTCGTTCAAGACATTCTCTCTAGATAAAGTTACGCGTTCGTTGTTGTTATTCTTAAAACATTCCAAAATTACTTGCTTAAACCAGTTTTTGCGATGCTCAAGAGTTCCAAATCTAACGTCACCTCAGAGTTTGGAGGAATCTCTTGCACTTGATTATTACCGTACGCATACTCCGCAGGCACGAGCATTCGTCGAACGGTTCCAACTCCCATTCCTTGAATGCCGTAGTTGAAAGCTGGTAAGAACGGACCGCCCGGAGTAGCGGCGGGCGTGCCAACGTTAAATCCATACGGATTTCCGCCAGTCACACCAGCCCCAACTCTCGAAGAAGCAATCGTCAACGAGCGAAATTTAAGATCATAGTGAACTGCGACCCGCGTTCCTTTTGGGAAAGGGACCGCACTATCACCACCTCCGCCTTTCATGTCGTAATATTTTATTGCATTTGTGCCTGGTAAATCTCGAAAGTTTTCGATTGGAATTCCTCCTGTGCGGCCTTGCAATTTCGCCGTTGCTGGTTGCGCGTTAAAAAACGCAAAAGTAACGACAGACGTTCCTAAAACCATGGCGCTACGTCGTGTGGATTCATTTTCTCCCCTGTTCTCGCTTTCCACACGGGCGTTGTTTTTGTCGTTGTCTGCAGAATCAGCAGAAGTCGTTAGGGATCGCTTTATCTGCTTTCGATTTTTATTGCTCGAAGAGAACGAAGAGCTGAACGGAATGATGCGAGAGGAAATCGCGGAGAGAGTTGTCGATGGAGTCATGGTATGAAGGCGTTGATGTTATCGTGTTCGGGACACTAATAAGTAGAGAGAGATTTCTTTGTGAGGAGAAATTGAAAATGCCACTTGGCATAAAAGCGTCTTTCTCTGTTTCACCGCCCACAACTTTTTACTACCTACCACGAGTAACGGTACCTCCGAGGTACATCAATCAAATCTAAAATTTATCCAATTATTTTTCTAAGTACTTACTCATCGTCCTTGTTCTCGTCCTCATTCGAAAATCTCTCTTTACTTGGAGTTCTCAGAGCACCCGCGACGCCGCGCAAGCTATCGCGCAATTTGAGGTACCCTTCCCGATCTTTCACGCTCACCGACGGGTAAACTTTCTCTATCGCCATTTCAAAGTGCGAAAGGCATAAAAGAGGCAGACTTTCCTCTTTTTCTCCATCTTTTACTTCCGGTGAAACTTTTAAATTCTCGCGAATGGCACATACGCACGCTTCGCGAACTAAGGAGGCTAAATCGGCTCCAGAGAATCCTTCGAGCTTTTTAAACTCGCTGACATCTTTAATCAACTTATTCGCCGTATCCGGTTCGGTTTTATTCGAGGCTTTCGAGGCAAAGATTGGAATTTTCCGAATCAACGCCCTTAAAATATCCTCGCGCGATCTCTTATCCGGCAAAGGAACGTATAAAAGCTTATCCAACCTTCCCGGTCGTAACATTGCCGGGTCAATCATATCTGGTCTGTTTGTCGCTGCGATAACGAACGTTGCTTTCCTCGATTCCATACCGTCCATTTCCGTAAGCAGTTGGTTTACTACTCTTATCGCGGCATCGCCGCCACCTTCGCCGCCGCCACCTCTTCTTGGAGCCAAAGAATCGAGCTCATCAAAGAAGAGCACGCAAGGCGCCGCCGCCCTCGCGCGTGCGAACAAAGATCGAACTGCGCGTTCAGACTCACCCACGTACTTGTTCAAAAGCTCTGGACCTTTGATAGATATAAAATTCGCATTCGCTTCGTTCGCGACGGCTTGTGCGACGAGCGTTTTACCACAACCCGGAGGCCCGTACAGTAAACACCCAGTCGATATTTTTTGGCCTAAATACTGAAATACGTGCGGTCTATTTATTGGCTCCACTATTGAAAATTTCAACTCTTCGCGAACATCCGTGAGCGCGCCAACATCGGACCAAGTGACCGATGGTGTTGTCGTAAAACCTTCCCTTTTTGCAGACGGTTGAATAACTAATAAAGCGTTGACAAAATCAGAGTTTGTCACGGACACAGATTCGAGTTCGTTCGTCGTGAACGGCTCGGAATCTTTCAGTCGTCGTTCAGTCAAAATTGACTCGCGGTCGTTCGTCTTTGCGTTTTCAAAGACGCGGGAAACGGCTAAAGTCGCTGCTTCGTTTACGAGAGCAGCTAAATCTGCTCCTACGTATCCAGGCGTTTTCTTAGCAATATCAGTTTCGTCCACGTCTCCGCTCAGACGAAGATTTTTTAAGTGACACTTCAAAATCTTTACCCGGGCTTGTTCATCTGGGACGCCGAGAGCAATTTCGCGATCAAATCGACCAGATCGGCGCAAAGCCGCATCCAGAGAATCTGCGCGGTTCGTAGCACCGATAACAACGACGTGTCGTTTGTGTCGCAGTCGCTTCTCTTTCTCGTCTTTTTGTGACTTCTTCTTCTTGATTCCTTGCTTGTTTGGTTCTTCCGCATTTGTGGCGTCTTTCATTTCTACCGAATCGATTTGGTTGTTTGCGTTATCGATGATTTTGTCAATGCTCTTCCTTACTCCATTTTCTTCTTCATCATCATCTTCTTCTGTTCCTTCCTCATCATCATCTTCTTCGTCTTCTTCGTCGTTTGCGTTTAAATCATCGATAGATGCCAAAAATTGCGCCACTATTCTACGTTCCATCTCTCTTTGCGCGCTTTCCCGTTTTGGGCAAATTGCATCAATTTCATCTATGAAAACAATGCTCGGTGCAGCTGCTTTCGCCGCTCGAAAAAGCTGTCTAATGTTCTTTTCGGAATCGCCGGAAACCCCGGAAACAATCTCCGTAGCTGCTATGGAAAAAAAAGTGACACTGTTCGTGTTATTTTCTATTGCTGCGTTTGCCACGGCGTGCGCCACGGTTGTTTTACCACATCCCGGTGGTCCGTGCAGCAAAACACCTCTAGGTGGTGGCACACCGAGCCAATCGTATAACTCAGGATGCTTCAGAGGGCGCAATATAAGTTCATCGATTGCGGATAATGCCTCTTCAACGCCACCCAAATCTGAGAGAGAAACATTTCGCGGTTTCGTCGCTTGCGAAAATAAGTTCTCGGATTTATCCTCACGATCACCATCGCCGTGGAAATCATAATTTGTATCCGCTTTCATTCTTTTCTTTAAATCGGCGATCGCCTGGTCTTCTTCAGCCTCACGCCGTCGTTTACGTTTTGAACGTTTCTTATCGCCTTTCTTTGACCCGCTCGATGTTAAACGAAGCTGTCGATCTTTCACTTTCGTTCCTCCAGCACTATTACTGTTGTTATTGTTCTTCTCTCCGTTTTTATTGTTGTTTCGTTGATTCGCTCTCATGACTGCTTGCACGGCTCTTTCATGTCCCGCGATTTGTGCCTTTTCCGCTAAGTTAGGTTCTCCTTCTTCATCTTCATCTACGTTGGTCTTGATATCGGTTCCGTTTTGCGCGAGTCTGCCTTCCATGGGATTAATTTCTGCTTTCGCCAAAGCTCTCATTGCAGCCGCTTTCACTCTCTCCTCTGACGCAAAAGCGCTCGGTGTTGAACCTTTTTCAATCCTGGAAACGCCATTTCTAATGCTACCACTTTGGTGGAAAACTTCTTTGCCTTTTGAAGCCGTAGCGTACGTGCTCTGCAACGCTCTATCCATGACATCCATATCTTCTTCTTCTCGGTTTTCTTCATAATCATCTTCCTCCTCGCTCCAATCGTCACCATCATCATCATCATCATCGTCATCTTCTTCTTCCTCTTCTTCTTCGTCATCATCATCATCGTCATCTTCTTCTCCTCCTCGCGTATTCGTCGCATCCTCCTCGCTTTTATTATTTCTCCCTTCTTTTGCAAGGACAACGCCAATCGCTCGTTCTACAGTTTTCCGAAACACGCCTTTGGGTTTCCTCTTGTATTCCCGAAAGCTTCGACATAAATGTTCAACCGCACCATCAACGTCTCTGAGAAGAGTCTTATTACTCTCAGCGTACGCTTGTAAGCGAGGCACGAGGAGCGGGTCGAGCGTCAACCCAGCAGCGGCGGCGGCGGGAAAACGTCTTCGTCTCTCCTGTTGCTTTTCCAATTGTTTCTTCGTTTTTAAAGACGACGACGACGGTGAGGACCCACTCCCACCGTTTCGAGAGGGCATTACGACAATTTGAAACCACAGATGAGATCAATTCTTGAGCCTTTACCGCGCAATCTCTGTCCGAATTCACGCGCGAGTCGTACGTAGTCTCTCTTCCTCTCTCTCTCTTTCGCGCGTTTTGTTTTTGTTTTTTGTGTTGCAATGATGATGATTTTGATGATTTGCCAATTTGGTTTGGGAGAAAAAAGGTTTGCTGGTTTTTGATGAAGGTGCCTTTTGCCCTTTCCCAGAAAAGGAAAAAACTGAAAAGAATTTTATCACTAATTCTCCAAACCCGCGCGCGACTTGTGTGTGTGTGAATTGACTTCCTTCTCATTCTCTTAAAAACAAGAGTCATACGAGCGCGTCGTCTCGCGACATGTCTCTTTCTTCGAGAAGGAATGGGTTCGCAAAACTCTCACGAGATGCGTGTGCGTTTTTTTCGACGAGAATGACGACGACGAGAGTGACGATGACGAAGAATCTTTCCAAGAGCAACCGCGCGATGAGCGCGAACAAAGTCTCGAATAACAACAACAACAGGAGCAACAATAACATAAGCAAGAGATTCTTCGGTTCTTCTTCTTCTTCTTCCTCTTCTTCGTCCTCTCTCGAGTTTCAGCAACTCAAACTGTTGAACAAGCAGAACAAAAGCAACAAGGTGGTTGAGTTGTTCGAAACGAACCGAGTCAACCAACAAAACGAGAAGAATCTGAGCGAATATCTCAAAGCATTAGTAGCGACGAATCGGTTGAACGAGTCAGCGATGTTAGAAACTCTACAGCGAGGGCAAATGATGCAACCACATTCGGCGGCAGCGTCTGCTTTTGGACGACAACGAGGAGGAGGAGAAGGAGGTGATGGCTTTGCCGGCGCTGCGGCTGCAAATGCCGCGATGATGGCAAAGAACAATTACGGCGCTAGCGGAAGTGGAGGATGGCAGTTTCCAACCTTACAAGGATTCTCAAAAGCTATCAATGACGCGACAGCTGCGGCAAATAATACAGGTCGGGTAGGAGGAAATGCTTCCGGCGTTGCGGCAGCCGCTGCGACAAACGCGTTGCGCGGATCGTCGTCCTCGGCTTCCGGTGGTGAAGTGCTAGGGACACCAAAGTCGCCGTTATTCGTGCAGCATTTAGAACCAACGTTTCCAGCGCAAGTTTGGCGAACAATTCGCACGTTAGGCTTAGCTTTTGTGGTCTTGTCCGGAGTAGGAGCACTCATCGAGGATAAAGGAGGACCGGTCGGAAGATCGCTTCTAGGAAACTCAGATCAACCAAAACCTCAAAACCAGGACGAATTCATCGAAGAGAGCGACGGTAAAGGTGGTAAAATACGAAGGAAGAAGAAGACAACGTTTTCGGATGTAAAAGGCGTCGACGAGGCAAAGAATGAGCTGAAAGAAATCGTACACTATTTGAGAGATCCGAAAAAGTTTACTCGCTTGGGAGGAAAACTTCCAAAAGGTTTGCTCTTGGTCGGCCCGCCGGGGACAGGAAAGACTTTGCTCGCGAAAGCCGTCGCGGGCGAAGCGGACGTGCCGTTCTTTTACGTTTCCGGCTCTGAGTTTGAGGAGATGTTTGTTGGCGTCGGCGCTCGACGAGTGCGAGAACTATTTAAAGCCGCGAAGAAACAAGCACCGTGTATTGTTTTTATCGACGAAATCGACGCGGTCGGTTCGCAGCGTTCTCCGAAAGATGCGCAGAACACTCGCATGACTTTGAATCAACTCTTAACGGAAATGGATGGATTTAATTCGTCCGACGTCCAAGGTATTGTTGTGCTTGCAGCGACAAACACGCCCGAGGCTTTGGATAAAGCGCTCGTTCGACCCGGGCGTTTCGATAGAACCGTCGCGGTGCCGAATCCAGACGTCGAAGGTCGCAAACAAATTTTGCAAGTGCACTCGAAAAATGTGAAGCTCGCGAAAGACGTAGACTTTGAAATCGTCGCGAGAGGGACGCCGGGCTTTTCTGGAGCAGATTTAGCAAACCTTGTGAACATTGCGGCGTTGAAGGCAGCTTTAGATGACGAGACGGAAGTGAAAAATAGCCATCTCGACCACGCAAAGGATCGCATTCTCATGGGCGCGGAGCGCAAGTCCGCAGTCATTACGGAAGAGAACAGAAAGCTCACCGCTTACCACGAAGGTGGTCACGCTTTAGTTGCCTTAAGAACGCAAGGTGCGAGGCCCGTGCATAAAGCGACCATTGTTCCGAGAGGCCATGCTTTAGGTATGGTGATGCAACTTCCAGATAAAGACGAGTTGAATCTCACTCGCAAACAGTTGATGGCTATGCTTGACGTCACCATGGGCGGACGAGTCGCGGAAGAGTTGATCTTTGGCAAAGATGAAATTACAACCGGCGCCTCTTCTGACTTGCAACAAGCGACACGATTGGCGAGGGAGATGATCACAAAGTACGGGTTTTCTCAAACTATTGGTTTAGCGAGTCAAGAGTATAATCAAAGCGGCTTATCCTCGGAAACGAGACAAAAAATAGAGGAAGAAGTGAAAGAAATGCTCGAAAGCGCGTACGTGCGCGCCAAGACGCTATTGCGAACGCACGAGAAAGAGCTGCACGCGATTGCAAAGTCGCTTTTGGATCGCGAAAGCTTAACTGGTGATGAACTGAAGGAAATTATCCTCGGCGCTGCTTCGGGAAAGAGTGTAAAAAATATCAACAACAACAACAATGCTTCCTCCGTCGCGTCTGCCGATATTAAAATAAAGGTAGACGGTGCCCGAGGCGTCAAAACCGCCGCCGTTAACTAGTCGTTTTCGTGTACAGTACTACTAATATACATAAATCTATTTTATATTCCAGGCATCTTAGCTTCGCCTGTATTCGCGTTAATATATTTCGAATCCCAATTTTCATCGCACGGCAAAATCCTCAAGCTTTGCCAGCAACCTTCGTATTTACTGAATGTGCGCTTCACCATGACAAAAGCCCAAAAAGTATCACCCCCAACTTTATCAGTTACTATGACTCTCACTAAAGTGCGCCCATCTTTCATTGAAATCTCGTCAAGAATCTCGTGCTTTCTATTGAATACGAACGCGTCGAAGTTTACCAAACACTTCCCAAGAAAATGATCAAAGTGATACATATCCGACGAGAAACCGAAATATCTCGAGCGATCCATGTTTCCCGATTCTACGCTGAACTCCCACATAACTTGTACGCCGTGGTCGGTTCTAGGATTATTCTTATCTTTCATCGATTCTAGTTGAATTTGAACCGCGTCTCGACACGTTTGCATTTGGTGAGGGAAAAATAGGGGTCCTGGAACATTCTGTGGGTTCCGACAGACTCCGATACAATTGCTCCCATTTTCTTTCAATATCGCGTTTACACAGAAAGGGCACTCTTCGCTCGTAGGTTTAAACGCTCTTCTATCGATGGGTACTTCTAAGATTTGCTCCGCGCTTAGCATGGTGCCGGGTAAGTATCCTTCATTTGACGATGGTGATGAAGCTTTCACCACCCCGCTGAGTTTTACCTTCTTCGTCTTCTTTATAGAAGTCAGATTTGGACGCGTTGACGACGACGATGATGTTACTAACGCTGCCGCTGCTGCAGTTAACGACGCCGACGACGACGCCGACGGCATTCTCCTTTCTTCCTTTCTTTCTTTCCGTGTGTGCGCGTGTTCGTTACTTCAAAAGTTAAGAGTTTTTTTTTTGCATTTTTCTTTCTTTCTTTCGATATTTTCTCACACCGATTGCCATGGCGCCATAATAAAATATATGTGAAAAAGGATGAAGAAGAAGAGAACGATAGCCATTGGATTCGAAGGGTCGGCGAACAAAATAGGCGTCGGCATAGTAACCAGCGATGGGACGATTTTGAGCAACAAACGGCGGACGTATTGCGCGCCTACGGGTAGTGGTTTTCTCCCGCGAGAAACCGCCAACCACCACAAAAAAGTGATTTTAGATTTAACCGAAGACGCTTTACGAGAAGCGTTTGATAATAATAATAATAGTAATAATAATAATGAATCTCGCTCTTCATTTTCGTTGAAAGATTTCGGCGAGGAAATTGATGTGATTTGTTTCACCAAAGGACCTGGGATGGGGGCGTGCCTCATCGTCGTCGCGCTAGTCGTTCGAACGCTCAGTCAAATTTGGAAGAAACCAATCCAAACGGTGAACCACTGCATAGCGCACATCGAGATGGGAAGATTAGTAACGAAAGCTAAGAATCCAGTCGTTTTATACGCGAGCGGTGGGAACACACAAATCATCGCGTACAACGATAACAGGTACAGAATTTTTGGAGAAACTATAGATATAGCGGTAGGAAACGCGTTGGATAGATTTGCGAGGTGTTTAGAGCTTTCGAACGACCCGGCGCCGGGATATAACATCGAACAACTCGCGAAAGAAGGTAAAACCTTCGTGGAATTTCCATACAATTGTAAAGGTATGGATATAAACGTTGGTGGAATTCTAACCAACGCGGAAGAAAAAGTAGCCGCGATGAAAAGTAGTAATAATAGTAATGGTTATAGTAATACAGTCACGAAGGCTGACTTGGCGATGTCGTTTCAGGAAACTGTGTTTGCGATGTTGATCGAAGTGACGGAAAGAGCTATGGCGCATTGCGATGCGAACGATGTGCTCATCGTGGGGGGTGTTGGGTGTAATCTTCGTCTGCAGGAGATGATGGATATAATGGCTAAAGAGCGCGGAGGAAAGTTATATGCGACGGATGAACGATATTGCATCGACAACGGCGCCATGATTGCGTACACCGGCTTGATTGAATATTTAGCGAACGGAAGCGTGGGTGTTCCTTTAGAACAGACAACGTGCACGCAAAGGTTTAGAACGGACGAAGTGTATGTAAATTGGCGGCGAAACTCGGAAGAATTAGAGGAGGATGAGGATGAGGACGAGGAAAGAAAGAAGCGTCGAAGTTGTTAAAGTTTGTACGAAAAATTTATTTATTCACCACCACCACCCCATCCACGCGTTGTTTTTGTTCGTGTGTTGTGTGTCGCGAATTTGTGAAATTTTGATTGGCTCCCGAATTGTCACCCATCATCTCCAAAAGAGAAAAGGAGAAAAGAAGGAAAATTCTTCTCATCTCTTCATCACTTTTAGAAACACCAACTCTCGTTTCTTTCTTTCTCGCGAACGTAAGAACGATGATGAAGTTTACTAAATTCCTTCTGTTGGGGTTACTCGTCGGCTTGTTTGCTGGTATTTCTGTCCCTTCGAGTGCGTAATGATATGATGTCGTAGTCTTTTTTTTATTCAATCATCATCTTTCGAGAGCGCGCCGCGTGTGATTTGGTCTCGGAAATTTGTTTTTCTTTCGATCAAATATAATTTTGGATTCGTATCTTCTTCTATTGGTGGTTAAAGATAACTCGAGCCATCACTGACCGTTGTGTGTGTGTCGTCTCTTTTCACGTTCAACAACAGACTTTGGGAACGATAACGCGCTCTCTGCTTCCTCTTCTTCTCTATTCGTAGAAGCTGCGGCGGCGGATGAGGCGGCATCGTCATCGGAAGAATTCCAAATTCCAACCTTCAAGGCGGGTGCTGAAGTCAACGAGTTTCAAGCCGAAGTTTCGCGCTTGATGGATATCATCATCAACTCTTTGTACTCCAACAAAGACATCTTCCTGAGAGAATTGATCTCTAACGGATCCGACGCTTTGGACAAGATTCGTTTCTTGTCCTTGACCGATGCCTCGCAATTGGGCGATGGAGATGCCGCTCAGCTCGACATTCGCATCAAAATCGACAAAGACCAAAAGCTTATTTCCATCCGCGATAAAGGGGTTGGGATGACCAAGCAAGAAATCAAGGACAACTTGGGCACGATTGCTAAATCTGGTACGTCAGCCTTCCTCGAGCAAATGCAAAAGGGTGGCGACATGTCTCTCATCGGTCAGTTTGGCGTCGGTTTCTACTCCGTGTACTTAGTCGCCGACTTTGTGGAAGTGCGCACCAAGTCGAACAGCGAAGACACGCAATGGATCTGGCAATCTAAAGCCGACGGTATCTTTGCCATTTCTGAAGATACCGATGGTGAAGCGATCGGTAGAGGCACGGAGATCAAGATTTATCTCAAAGAGGAAGCGCAAGAGTATTTGGACGAGGGCAAATTGAAGGACTTGGTCGAAAAGTACTCTGAATTTATCAACTTTCCGATTTACATGTGGGAATCTAAGGAAGAATCCGAAGAAGTTCCGATCGAAGACGACGATGAAGAAAAGTCCGACGAGGAGAAGGACGAAGAGGACGACGATGAGGACGACGATGAGGACGACGACGATGAGGACGACGACGACGACGATGAGGACGAGAAAGACGACAAACCAAAAACGAAAACGGTTACGAAAACCGTCTGGGACTGGGTCTTACTCAACGACTCTAAAGCTATCTGGCTCAGATCGTCTTCCGAAATTGAACCGGAAGAGTACTCCAAGTTTTACAAGGCGTTGTCGAAAGACAAGAGCGATCCGTTGACGTACTCCCACTTCAAAGCCGAAGGCGATGTTGAGTTTAAAGCTATTCTCTTCATTCCGGAAAGTGCCCCTCCGGATATGTACGATAACTACTACGGTAAAGCCTCCGCGTTAAAACTGTACGTGAGAAGAGTGTTCATTTCCGATGAATTCGACGAGCTTTTGCCGAAGTATCTCTCTTTTATTAAAGGGATCGTCGATTCCGATACGCTTCCGTTGAACGTTTCTCGCGAAACGTTGCAACAACACACTTCTTTGAAAACGATCAAGAAGAAGCTCGTCAGAAAAGCATTGGATATGATTCGTAAACTCGCTGAGGAAGGCAACGACTCCGAGGATGACGACAACGAGAACGAAGACGAAGAGGCCAAGGTTGTCGCGAACGAAAAGTACGAAAAGTTCTGGAAATCTTTCGGTAAAGCCATCAAATTAGGCATCATCGAAGATGCCTCGAACAGAACGCGATTAGCCAAGTTACTCCGCTTCTACACCTCTCAATCTCCGGACAAACTGGTCTCTTTGGAACAGTACGTCGAGAGAATGAAGGAAGGACAAAAGAGCATTTATTACGTCGCCGGCGAATCCCAAGAAGCCTTGGAGAAATCGCCGTTTCTCGAAAAACTCTTGTTGAAAGGATTTGAAGTTATTTACTTCACCGACCCGATTGACGAGTACACGATGCAAAACTTGACAGAATTCGATGAGTTCAAATTTTCCAACGCTTCCAAGGAAGACATGAAATTTGGGGACGCGGATGAAGGCGAGAAGAAGCAGTTCAAAAAGACGAAAGAACACTTCAAGCCGTTCACGAAATGGTGGAAGGATGCTCTTTTGACCTCGTACCCGGATTCAATCGAAAACGTGAAGATCTCGAACAGATTATCCACGACGCCATGCGTCGTGGTCACGAGCAAATACGGCTGGTCTGCCAACATGGAGCGTATCATGAGAGCGCAAGCGTTATCGGACGACTCGAGAGCGCAGTACATGAAGGGTAAGAAGACGTTGGAAATCAACTATAAACACCCGCTGGTTGCCGCTCTCAAGGAAAAGTACGAAGCTGATGGCGAAGATGAAACTTCCAAGAACTTGGCTGTCGTCATGTTCGAAACTGCGCTCATCGAATCTGGATTCGTCATCGACGACTCTAAATCCATGGCGTCGCGCGTCTTTGATTTGCTCAAGGACAAGATGGGCGTTGAGAAAGACGCACCGCTCTTGGATGAAATGGAGTTCCCCGATGAAGAGGAAGAAGTCGCCGAAGCCGAAGAATCTGCACCGAAAGAAGATGAAGAATCTGCGCCGGCAGTGGAAGAAGAGGAAGCACCGAAAGATGAGCTCTAAGTTTTTAGCGAGAACGTTTTTTTTTAATGTGAGTGCGCATTTATCACGATACATACAACTCATTTTCAATCATACATTCATACATAATTTCTTTGGTCGCTCATGAACTAATTTATCGAGCCTTTCCAAGAACTGCGCTCAAATACACCGTCGTCGAATCTAAAACCTGTTCTTGGAACGATTTTAATTGAACGCCGTTGCGTAAAACTGTCATAAATTTTGTGCTGTCCATGCTAATATCAGCAGGAGTTTTAACCACGGCAGCAGCGCTAGAAGACGTGGTTTTACTTTTCTCTGCAGGTTTCGCGCGCTTTTTGCTCGCTCTCATGGTGTTGCAAAATATGATGACCATGTCGTAACGGCTCAAGCGCTCCGGTCCGCCCGCGTGATAAATGGGAGTGCTATCTGACGACCGACCTCCTTCCTCGAACAAAAACGCGGAAACATCGCGTTTACGTCGTAAACCTACGAAAATTTCAAAACAGTACACGATAGCCTCGGTCAAATCAATTCGCGATACTGGATTTCTAAATTCATCTGTCCAAAACTCCACCGCGTTTTCATCTTTAACTTCTTCCTTCTCTTCTCCTTCTACACTTTGACCGCGCGTGTTTGGAGGGCACGTTTTTGCGATAAAATCTAAAAACAACGGCCTGTCGACGCGTCGATACGGCGGCTGTGGTCCCGTGATGACTGAACTACGTAATATAACGAGCGCGTTCTTATCGTAGTTTTCGAGTAAATACGATTCTGCGTACTTTTTCGAACGACCATATGCATTTATCGGCTCAAACGCCTTTTCGCGCGCGTCGTCTTCTCGGGTGTTGGAGTACGAACCGCATAACACCTGATCCGTACTCATGTGGACGAGTAAAGGAACTCTCTCTTCGCTTCCCTTCCCGTATTTGCGCATAAGAGCTTCACATAAGTGCGTCGGGGCGTTTATTTTACGCGCTTTTTCTTCGTTTTCTTCGCATTGTTTCGGTTGCGAAAGCGCGGTGCAGTTGACGACCAGTTTCAAGTTTTTGTTGCCTTCGAGATACTCACCCTTGGACGCTTTCTCGACGCACTCTTCCACGCCTGCACCAGTTTCAAAGTCACACACGTGACAAACTAACCTTCGCTTGTGTTGTTCGTGAATGCTTTCCGGGAGTTTTGAGCTTTCCGACGAACACGTGTAGTGTACCGCGTTGATTTCCTTGTTCAAAGTCAGGAGACGTTCGATGAGAAACTGTCCGAGGTATCCGGACCCACCGGAAACGAGCACATTCATTCTTATTTTATCGCCCTCCTTTTTGTTTTGCTGCTGCTGCTGGAGAGTATTAAACCGCCGGTCCGGACGAACAAACAACCAAAAGAGGGAGAGAAGAGAGAGGGAGAGAGGGAGTGAACGAGAGAGAGCTCGTTGTCGCTGTTTTACGCTGTTTGTTTATTTGTGGGGACAAAAGTAATATCACAGCAACTGTCACACCCAAAACAAAACATAATTATCATCATTTACACACAAATCACATAAAATTCTCTTGTTGTGTTGTGAAATTATTCCATCTACGCAACCACCACCATCAACGAGAACAACACGAATCGTTAACTGAGCGTTGCGCGAATGTTTCCAATCGCTTCCGCGTCTTTTAAATGCATCGCGTCGACGCCATTTTCAGCGTCTTCTCTCCAACCAAGCCACAGCCAGAGACTTTTGAGTAAACGACATTCTCCTCCCGTGGAAAGAAGAAGACAACATATCGCAGTTGTGAACGGGGCATCCGATGTTAATAACGTAACTGATGGTGGTGCAAGCGACAGTCATCGTTCTTTCATCGAAAGAGATGCAAACAAGTCCGCTCGCGTGCTGCAAAACCAAAAACCATTGCGCTTCGGCTTCATAGGTTGCGGAGCGATGGCTGAAGCGATGGCGAGAGGATTCCTGGACTCCAAAGTCGTACAAAGCGAATCTATCGCGTGCTACGGAGGAAAGAATCAAACAAGCAACGGTCGAGCGTCTCTGTTCAAGGAAGAGTTGGGCATCGAGAATATCGTCTCAAACGCCTCGGCGGTGTTGGACGAATCCGATATAATCTTCTTGTGCGTCAAACCAAATAAAATGTTGAGCATATTGGACGAGATTAAACCGAGGGTCAAACCGTGGCACGTGTTTGTATCTGTTGCCGCGGGTATTAAAACATCTGACATTGAAAAGCATTTAAACATTGGAACGAATGCGAAATCGAGCGAACGAGGACGCCAAGCTGATGGGAGCAATGGCAACTTAAAGTCTCGAGGTCTGTTCAATCTTGGCGGACGAAAGAAAGATAGCGATAGCACTAGCATGAAATCTTACGATTACGACGACGGCGATGACGACGACGACGACAAATATCAAAGTGATAAGATTATAGCGGCGGCACAACTCGAAGGCGAAGAAGTTTTTTACGAGGAAGATGCTGGGTTCAACGAAAGCAATGACAGCAATAACAAAAGCGATAAGAAGGACAACGCAAACAACGACCTGCTGCCGACACCTTCGGTAGTCAGAGTTATGCCCAACACGCCGTGTTTTGTAAGAGAAGGCGCGATTGCATGCTGTGGAGGGAAGACGGCGAGTCTAGCCACGGTGAAGATGATTTCATCATTATTTTCAAATCTTGGTTTATCGGTCATCGTAGAAGAAAGCCAGATGCACGCCGTCGTCGGCGTTTCTGGTTCTGGACCGGCGTATGTGTTTGCATTCATTGAAGCTTTGGCAGATGGGGCCGTCTTGAATGGTCTCCCTCGAAGTGTTGCGATGAAACTCGCCTGTCAGACTGTAATCGGCGCCGGAAAGCTTTGCCTCGAAACGCAGGTGCACCCGGGAGAGTTGAAAGATAGAGTGTGCTCGCCAGGAGGAACGACAATATCGGCGATGCGCCAGCTCGAAAAGAACAGATTCCGCTCTGCGGTAATTGAAGCCGTAACTGCTTCTGCGGAAAAAAGTAAACAAATGAAGAAAAACTAGAGCTTATTGATCAGCTTTGGTACGCATAATGAAAAATTGCTTTACACTTTCTGCGAAAGTACCCAATCTTCTAATTCAAGCTTCTTCGTCCGCTCGCATATCGTTTTCGCTACTACCATCCTCGTCATCATTGCTACCGCTATTCTCGTCACCATCGTCGACGTCGTCTACTTCACCCGTGATCACCTTTTCTTGTTTTTTCATGCATTGACCACAACGCGATCGACTCACGTGACAGTTCTCAACGCACTTATCGCGAAACGTAATCAGCCCTGCCCCGTTCATCGCGCTCAAAGCCTTCCACTCGGTTTGTTCTCGTTTACGAAGCATTTGAACTTCGGCATTTCTACTGCTATCATCGTCAGCGTCGAGATCTTCGTCCGAATCTGGTCTGTAATATGATTGCGAAAAGCCTTCGTTCGGTCCGAGAGAAAATCCGTACACGTTCACTGTCCCGCACGACATCAACGCCATCAAAACCCCTTGAAAGCCAACGCTCGTTTGAATTTTCGGGAACGATTTAATCACGTACGATGCAAAATCGGGATGTAAAGAGTACAAAGGCGTTCCCGGGTTCCTTCTGTGCTCGCCCATGAACGACCGAAACGCTTGCGGAGAACGCATTTGCTGCACGACAAATTCATCTTCCGTCTCGCGAAACCCAAAATGCTTTGCGTTCACCACACGCATCGACGTTTTCCTTCCCACGATGTCGCCGTAATTCGAGTCTGTCTTCGCGTCGTTGAATCTTATGACGACGGTATGCGCGTCAATCTCCGCCGCGCGATTTCTACTTACGCGCGATTTCATGGACCCAGAGTTGCCGATTACAGCGCACGTTGGAAAGAAGAGCCGGTTGCCTCTAAAGATATCATCGCTTGGTAATATTTTCAGCAAAGGTGGACCAATCGGGCCTAAAAATCTAGGAACTTCGTTTGGTAAATCCAATTGCAACACGCCCGTTTTCCTCGTATTCATGTGCTTGCCCAAGTTATATTTCGACATGATGATTGGACCGGTATAAGGTAAGTTCCAACTTTGCAAGAGCGAGCCGCCGAGTTTCTTCCCGGATAGTTTGATTGGACTATCGCACAAGTCGCCTACGTATATTTTCGAGCACGTGCACATGGTTTCGTCATCGTTGCACGTTCCGTGCGCGCATGGTTGATTATGCGCGCCGCATATCGGTCTCGGAATAGTTCGCACAGCAGGCAATGCATCTGGAACGCTCGAGCTTTTCTGTTGGTTTTGTGTTCTGTGTTGTTGTTGTTGTTGTTGTTCGCTAGTCGCGCCGTCGTAGTCTGTAGTCTGCGTATTTTTGTCTTGGGAGGAGGAGGAGGAGTAATCATCGTTACTAGCATAATCTTCGTTTGCTTTTTGCAAAGATACCGGATGGTTTTTCCTCCGATGCGAAGACGCCGCCGATTTATCTTCGTCCATTTCTCTATACGTTCCGTCTGTTCCTTCAAGCACCGTCTTTGTCGTCCACTTCAGGTACCAAACTACGAGCAGAGCGAACAAAAGCTTGACAACGTTCCATCTAAATTTTGCTTTCCTTTTGTGTTGCTCGTACAGGAGCGAAGTTCGCCGCCTCGCCGTTGGTGCAGTCGTCGCTGCGATACACATGATAAATATACTCTTGAGCTGTGTTTTTTATCGGGGGTATTGATACGCCGTGCGCGTGTATTTAGGTTTAGGGAGAGAGGATGATGACAAGTGACGATGGTTCGTTTTGAACGAGAAAATTTTAAGCAAAAGAAGAACTTCAATACGAAAAAGAAAGAGCAAGAGACTATCACTAGTATTAAAACGATGAGAGAAGAAGAAGGAGAAGGAGAAGGAGAAGGAGGAAATTGGGAAGTTGAAATCGTCGGCACTCCTTTAGATTTGAACGAGTGCGTGCAAATTGTATCGGACGATCGCGCCGGGGCGATATCCAGTTTTGTCGGCGTCACCCGAAACACGTTCGATGGAAAAAGCGTCTCGAAATTGGAATACGAGTGTTACACCCCTATGGCTTTGAAGAAACTCAACGAGTTGTGTGCGATGGCGTTCAGAAAATGGAACGGCGATGATCGGTGCGACAAGAGTAACACTAGAGATAGTCACGATAGCGAAAACGTCAAGATTGTGAGGAGAGCGTCGAGTTGCGAGGTTGAGGATAAAAACGAGACAGTTAGGGGAATGGGAGGGGTTGGCGAAAAGAGCAACGACAAAACGAGCACGAGTAGTAAAAAACAAACCGACGACGGACTCTTGAAAGTAGTAATCAAACATCGGACTGGAACAGTACTTGTTGGTGAACCGAGCGTTATAATTGCGGTTTCATCAGCGCATCGCGAGGCTTCCTTGGACGCAGTTAAATGGTTGATTGATGAACTGAAAGCGACGGTGCCGGTTTGGAAAAAGGAGTTTTTCGAGGATGGCGAAGTGTGGAAAGAAAATAGTGAGCAACGTTTGAAACCTTCTAAAAACAGAGGGTATGCCAAAGAATACACCACTTGAATTGAATATGATCCGTACTAATGTTGAAATAATAATACTAGTAATAATACAACACGTTCAAAAACGAATTTATTATAGATGAGATTCTACGGGCATAACTCGCACACCATCCAGTCATTTTTTTCTTCCTCTTCGTTATTAGCGCTATTATTACTGCGAGTATCTCCCTCGCTATTTTGTTCACGGCTATATAAATATCGTTTGTTTCCTTTCAGCTTTAGATGATCGATGCGGTTTACGTCCACGGTGACGAGGCAAAAGTTTTCCAGAACATTATCTTTCGGCCACATGTTTTCGAATTCGTCTTCGTTTTCTATCAGTCTGTCGACATCGTAAGCTTCCTCGTGTTCCGGCAGACGCGGTTGTCCTGGTTCCGGCCAAGCAAATTGCCCTCTCGCGCCTGGGCGCATTTTTTTCCACGATATCGAGCGGTCTCTTATGTCAATCTCATCGGTCGATTCATTCGTGATGACGTTGGCAAATCCACGCAGTCTGAACTGTTCTCTGCTCTTTGGAAAATACCAGCAAATTTCGCACTTGTTGTTGACAGCAAAATCACCTACTTTCTTCGAACGCTTATCGGTCACGAACGTCACTTTCGTCGGGTCTCGGTCCAGGAAACCTCTAAATACGACCGTACGGATTGCTGGAAACCCACTCTCGTCGTTTTGATCGTCCATCGATGCGTTCGCTCCCGTTGTCGCGACTTGGATATATTTTGCATTCGGGAGAGATTTGTTTGCGTCCATCGCCTTCTTCAAAGCAGCGCGCCACACTTGCGAAGAACATTTCGTCGCCGCGGTTGATGCGCTCAGAGCTATGTTATGCGCCATATCCTTTTCTTTTGTCTTTCCTTGTTCTCTTGATGTTCTTGTTCTTGTTCTTGTTAGACGTGGTAGTATTTATACGTCTCGTTCTGTGTTTTTTCTCGCGTTTTGGAAAAGTGTGGATAAATTTGAGTTTTTGCACCTCCCCCACCCCCCCTCACACACAAAAAAAGAAACAAACGCATCGCGCGACCAGTTCGACGGCGCACGCGACGCATTGATTGAAGAGCGGGATATATGCATATATAAAGATCGAATCCTCATCACTTTCGACGTTCCTTTCTCTCTCAGAAAACAATGCTTCTGGTGTCGTACTGATAGATATAAAAGCAGTCACAACATAAAATTAGGTATAAAGAAAAATGCGACAGAGTTTAAGCAAAGGCGACATCACTTACACCACCGCCGCCAGTAGCAGCAGCAGCGCGGATGATAAGTACATTCTGAAACCTATTCCGTCTGGTCACGGTCGCGTGACTAAGCTTGCGATAGCGTTATCGCTTTTGACGGTTGCCGCGCTCATCGTTCGGGAATCGTGGAACTTTCAAGAGGTCACGCGCAATAGCGTTGGTAAGTTTGGAAGTGGGAGTTTCAAAGAAGGACAAGAATATTTCCGACTACTCGATACCGATCACATGGATAATTACATCGAGGACGGGGAAGATTCTCTGAGAGAAACAGCAGAGCGTGTGAAAGACGCGTGCGAATACACGCACGAGCAGTATGAGAAAGAACCGAAACCGGTGGCGAAAACGAAAGCGTTAGTTACCGGCGGTGCCGGGTTCATTGGTTCCCGCTTAGTGAAAGAGTTACTTCGCGTCGGCTATGATGTCGTGGTCTTGGACAACATGTCGACGGGCAAAGAAAGCTTCCTCGCTAAAAAGGCTACGCTCGTTCGCGGTGATTGTCGCGATTACGAAACAGTTTTTAAAACCATTGAAGAGCACGAACCTTTCGTTGTCTTCCATCTGGCTGCGCAATCAAAAGTGTTGCCTTCATTGAAGAAAGGCGTGGATTTCGTTCAGTTTTCGATAGAGCAGAACGTCCTTGCCACGGAGAATGTTCTGAAAGCAATCGTACAGACGCGGCACGCGTCATCTGATAATGACGATGGATCCGCGAACGCGAAGTACGTCGTCAAAAAAAATCAACCTTCGGGGATGCACCATCCTCAACATCATAAGGCGCGAAAAAGTTTCAAAGGCGTTCAGAAATTCGTTTACGCCGGGTCTTCGACGTTTTATGGGAACAACTTGAGGAATCTTCCCTTCCAGGAGAATTCTAAACAAAATGTTTTGCAGCACAAAACCGCGTCAACCTCTCCATACGCTACAACAAAAGCCATGGGAGAAACGATCGTGAAGCTGTATTCGGAGAGCTATCACGTTCCGACGATAATCTTGCGTTTGTTTATGGTGTTTGGTCCAAACGAACCGAGCGAAGGTTTGGACGGCGTTGTGACTGGAAATTTTTTAAAGCAGTTCAAAGCGAATGAAGATTTAAAGATCGAGGGTAGTGGGAATCATTTTAGAGACTTTGTACACGTAGATGACGTTGCGCGAGCTTTTGTATTAGCCGCGCAGTCTTCGATAGAACAAAACGGACACGTGTTCAACGTTGGGAGCGGGAAATTAAAGACGATAAACGAAATAGCAGAATTAGTACAACCAGATGAAAAGAAAAGAACTCATGTTGCCAAAAGGAAGAACGATTTGATAGGCACATTAGCTTCAACGTGCGAAGCAAAAAAGCAATTAGGATTCGTGGCGAAATTAGACATAGAAGATTGGGTACTTTCGCAGAAAGTGTAAAGCAAATTTTCTCATTACGCGCATTGGTACTAATGTTACAAATCTATCTACCGTCCCTTACGCACGAAGCTGGAGAGATTTTTCTGCATCATCTCACCCCGACTCAACGGCATTCGATCATTTCTGTTGTTGCGTTCGAGCTTCCCCCCTGTAGAGGTGGTCAATATTGTTGATCTCCCCCCTCGACCGTCGTCTCCATTTTGTATGAATGAGCCACCAACAGCATTATTCTTTCTATTAAAGTGACTCTTTACGTTGCCACCTAGCCGCGTTATTGCTTTCCCGCTAATACCATCGTTCTTATTGTTCGAGTCGCGTAAGACGTTACTCGACGGTTTATTTCTTTTATTATTATCATCATCATCGAGAATCAAAAGGTCGTCGTCATCGTCGACATCGTCGTCATCATCATCAACAACAACAACATCGCCCTCTTTAATCTCATTTTTTCTCTCACCAATAATATCCGAGATTCCGCTTCTTGCTACTTCGATATGCTTTTGCTTTTCTACTCTCGTAAGATTTTGTAACTCCTCCCTCGTTTGCTTCTCTCTCGCCTTTCGCTTCGCGTATTTCATCTCTAAATCACGAAGTGACTTTTCCGCGACTCTTAAATTCTGAACTACTTTGTTATATTCGTCTTGGAGCGTCACGATGTGTTTCGTCTTCATTCGTAAAGAACGAGCGAGGGATTCGAGCGCCATACGTTTATCCTTCTGATCCATCAATCGAGCAATCTGCTCCTCTTCGAAAAAGCGACTACTACTCACGGCATTTTTATCCGCGAACACGTCCATCTCCACCGCTCTTTGGTGCTTCAACGCCGCGATTTCGCTTCGAAGCATTTTGACGTCTGATTCAGCTTTCGTGACTCTCGATTCAAAATTTTTAGCTCTGTCCACTGCGATTTTCTCTCGCGTTTTCGCAACTCTGTTTACTTCTTGCACTTGCATATACTCCACTTGTAGCGTTTCCAGCTGCATTTTACTTTGCGCGAACGCATCGTTGTTACACCTATGCAAAACGACCGCATCTTCTGCTTCGCGGGTTTTCCGCTTTTCTTCGAGTAAAAGCCTGCGAAGTTCTGCATTTTCATTTTCTGATTCTAAGTGCTCCTCACCATCATCATTCGCGGCATCATCACTCTCATCTCCATCGCTCTCGCTACTGCTAACCAATACGACAACCTCATCATCTTGCTTCTCTAGGACGTTTGTTTTTCTTCTCCCTCTTTCTTTCTTTTCAAAATTGGTCTTCTTCTTCTTCTTCTTCTGCTTCGTATCGCCGCTCCGTTTCTTGTCGTCTCTTCCCTTTGCTTTAAGCGCAGATAACGGAACATCTAAATACACCGGAAGCGCCGCGCTGATATCGAAATCAACTCTGCACACGACGCAAGGAGCTGTTGGAATCGCAAAACCGTTCTGGCGATTGCTTTTCTTTTTGATATCAAACCATTTCGTTATGCACGAAGGATGAAAGACGTGGCCGCACTCGGATAATGCAACGCATTTCCCCGACACGATGTCGAAGCAAACTGCGCACGAACTCATGATTCTCTCTCTCCCATTGTTTTATACTAATATCATGCGATACATCGTGGTTGTGTTTAAAAGATGTGAAGTGGTAGTTGTGAAAACAATTCAGCATCCTCTTTGATTTTTTGAATTTCACATCTTTCCACAAAAAATCGTACGAGTAAAGCGACACAACAACAACAACAACAACAACAACAACAACTCTTCAAAAGTCTTAAGCGCAACGAAAACTAAAATCGACATGAGCGATTTGCTCGGCGAGATAAAAAAGACGGGAGTTGACGACCGGGATGAGCAAACGAACAACAACAACAAACAGATGAGTCGTTTTTTATCAACAAAAGGCACCAACAAAGACGAATTCGTTGACGTTGAAAGAGGTGTTTCCTCAGAGCCGTCAACATCAACCTCTTCGTCTCCAACGACGATGGATCTCTTCTTGAGAGACGCAACATTGATTAAGAGTCTTCTTTCGGACATACGAAAACAGCTCGTGAACTTGCATCAACTCCACGAACGCGGAAAGTCGGCTTTAAAATCATCAGAAATGTCCCAAATCAAAGACGAAATGAACGCGTGCTCGGAAAAGGCGAAAACATTAGCGCGTGAAGCTAAACTGCGCGTGCAAAACATGGACGAAGACTTGAAAAGGTTGCTACGAGAGAAAAAAATAAGCGCGGATGGAAGCGAGAAACAAACCAGAGAAGCCGTTTCGAACGCTTTGAAAACAAAGTTGAAAGAGCAAATGGCTGAGTTTCAAGTCCTTCGAGAGAAGTTGCGCACCGAACACAAGGAAGTCATCGAGAGGCGATTCTTTGCATTAACCGGGGAACAAATCGAGGAAGAAAAACTCGAATCAATGATTGAAAACGGTGCCGATGAACAAATGTTTAAGCAAGCGATTTTAGATCAAGGCAGAGGTTTGATATTAGACACGGTCGAAGAAATCCAGGAACGACACAAGGCGGTTCGAGAGTTAGAGCGGCGGTTGTTAGATTTACACCAGATCTTTTTAGACATGAGCGTTTTAGTCGATGCGCAAGGAGAGATGATAGATGATATACAGGAACAAGTTTCCAAGTCGACCGAGTACGTAAAACAAGGGCAAGTGGCGTTAGTGAGTGCTCGAGAATACCAAAAGAACACGCGGAAATGGGCGTGCGTGTTTACGATACTCATGATGATTGTACTCCTAGTCATATTGCTGCCGATTTTGAAACCGTGGAAATAAAGTAGTACTTTTGTAAAAATTCCCCTAAATTTTCATTTGAAATATTTCGTACTAAAGAGGTATGTACGGCGGATAGCAAAGCGCCTACGGTTGGCGTGAAGTTTATTGCATCTGAAGTAAAAGATGCATTCGTTCCAGAAGCAGGAAAGATGTACAATGCGCGCGTCGGGGAGAGAC
>Ga0257106_1000116_pt1 | contig 49239 bp, 24 predicted proteins | sample LP_taG_3_FD_190177 | JGI IMG/M metagenome (GOLD analysis project Ga0257106, IMG submission 190177) | Marine microbial communities from Northeast Subartic Pacific Ocean, Canada - LP_J_2011_P26_10m | ecosystem: Environmental > Aquatic > Marine > Oceanic | place: Canada: Northeast Subartic Pacific...
TTCTCTGATCTGATGATATTTTTATCTACAACAATAGGATTGGTGTTGCTCGCATGTCTGCTCTCGATCGGGTTCGCGTCGCGTGCGGTGTACGAGCGTCGGTCGACAGTTGTCGTCGACGTGAAGTTGACCGCGTACCGCGCGAGGTTGACCACGCACAGCGATCGGGACGAAACTTTTTTAGCCGCAAGGAAACACTTGATCGAAGAGCAAGGGAAGAGGAAGTATTTTTATCGCGAGTTTCCGCTGGTGTTCGTCGGGAGCGAAGGAGATCGCGGAGATCCCATGCGGAGCGAGAAAAGAGTGAGAAAAGTACGGTCGATGATGGATTTAATGTTAGTGGAACGAGGGGCGAGGTACGGGGCGATTCCGAATAGCGTCGATTGGAACGAGTTGATCGTAAACGCGATGTTGGATTTTAGCGAAGAAGAAGAAGAGCGTACTAAAAACGCGTACCAGAGAGAGGAGAATGTGATTAAGTTGTGTGAATTAAAACGAGCGATTGAGTCTTCATTGGGGTATGAAGAGGCGTGCGCGACGAGAGATCAAGTTTTGGGAGGGTATCACGCAGGCTGGACCTTTTCCTCGAAAACATGCGCGCCGCCGTGGAGCGTTTTTGACGTGAACTTAGTTTACATGAACGTGGATATTTGGCACACCGCGTTTCAAACGTTGAAAGGACTTTACGTCTATGACGATCGTGATGGCGATAACAACAACAAAACTGAAACAACAACGCGACTTCTTCAAACAGCCGTAGATATTTGTGGTGAGAATGATACGACAAGTCTTTTAAAGGCGAATCGCTTGTGCGAAAACGATGGATTCGCGTGCGAGGAGCGAGGATGCGAGGAGCGAATGTACGAAAACGTTAATGAGAGTGGCGAAATGACCATGATAGAGCAGCCAAAGATGTGCAATTTAATAGGGGACCTGAGCGTTTGCGATTGGATCGAGCGCGCGAAACCGACGACGGAGGAGATTAAAATCATTTCGGAAATGCCATCCGTCGAGGAGGAAATTGAGAACGCTTTTGCGCCGTGCGATTCGGAAACGATTTTGGATCAAGTGCGAAGAAGTTTGCGCGGTTTAAAAGTTTTCATCTCGTGGGCGAATAAGTGGGAAGCGTTTGAGGTTGTGACGCGTCCGTGGGAACCAATATTAGATTTCGATACGTTCGGGTTCCGGGAGGATGAAGACGATGAAGGCGTTACGACACGTTTTGATAATATCTCAACTTTATCTAAAAGAAAGTTTGGCGCAACGCGACTCATATTCCAGAGGAAGAAAAGCGACTTGTATCGCGGCATTTCCGAAGAAGACTCCATTCGTTGGGTAAAAAACTCCTTCGAGCGCACCATACGAGAGTGGAGCAAAGAATACGACATCGAAAGCGCGTTAAGATTTGAGACAGACGAGACGCCGCCATCCGATCGCGTCGCGTGGCGACATTGGCAAACGTACTCTTCTCTCGAGCTCGAGCAGCTCGCAAACGATTGTCAATGGATTATTGCGGCATTCGGTGCGTGTTTCGCACTCGTATTCTTTCATACTGGAAGCGTTATTGTCACTGTCGTCTCGTGCATCGTGGTCGCCTCGTCGCTCGTGTTCGCGATATTTACTTACATCCTCGGTTTAGACAAAGTTTGGGTCGGTGTTTTACACTTTCTCGGCGTGTTTTGTATTTTAGGCATCGGTGCAGACGATGCTTTTGTACTGGTCGATCACTGGAAGATTTCAGCGAAACTCGTTCCGGTGCCTAAAAAAACACGCCGCGATGACGACGACGACGAAGACAACGACAACGAAATTGAAAAGTCGTCACGGTGCAGAATGCGCAGTACTGCTTATTCAATAGACGCAGAAGCGTGGCTGATCGATCGAATGTCGTGGACGATTCAAAAGTCATTCTTTTCCATCTGCTGTACCTCCGCGACAACCACGACCGCTTTCGCCACGCTCATATTTTCAAACATTGAACCTTTGCGATTGTTTGGCATATTCGCCGCGCTGTCCGTGGCGTTTTGCTTCTTCGTGACCATCGCGATGGTTCCAGCGAGTTTGATTCTAGACGCGCGTTTATCCGAGCGAAAGCGACGATTCTTTGCCATTGTCAACGCACCCGGTGGACGATCTTCAAAAGTGGTACCGAGACGCGTGAAAGTTGTCACCGCGATGGAAGGCGACACCGGCGGCGCAGGCGAGAGCGGCGAAAGAGAAGCGAAGAAAGAAGTTGAAGAAAAACAAGAGAAAAGAATCGAGCGGATTGAAAGTGACACGTTTCCAAGCACGAGCAGAAGATCGAAAAGCTATGGCAACGAAGCCGATTTGTTCGCCTCCTCGTTTGAGAGAAGAATCTCAGATGATACTGATTACGATGAAAAAGAAAAAAATATGACCACCAAAATGAACACGAAGCGCAACCTGACGGACGGTTACTTCGACGACGACGACGACGACGAAGACGACGATAACGTCGTAAAACAGCTAAAAAGCAAAAGATATGGAACGAATCAAAAACACAAACGAGCAAAATCATTCGGTTTTTTCGGCGACGGCGACGACACCTCGACGAGAACGGTAAACGGCGCCAACGCGGCGCGGGATCGCCAACGCCTCGATCGACTGAAACGCGTTCTTGAACCGATTAACGACGCTTTCACGCGCGTAGATACCGCGCGTCGCGCAGCACTAGGGTTTGCTGCCTCGCTCAGCGAAAGTATTGGTAAATTTGCGATTTCAAAACGGTATCCAGTGCTTATACTTTCATTCATTCTCGCGGCGTACGAGGCGTACGTGGCGTCGACCTTGAAACCGCCAGACGGGTCGTCGCATTCGATTTGGCCCGAGTCGTTCAACCCGAACGTTTTCGCACGACAAAACCGCGAATACATCCCGTATGCCAGACGTGAAGAAGCCATTCAACTCCACTTTATCTTTGGCATCGATCCGACAAAAACCAGACAATCGTCCGGATTCGACAAGACGCTGCGCTTCGAGGATACCAAAGTTGCATTCTCTGAAGACTTCAATGATGCCAACGTCGACGTTCAGAAGTGGATGCTCGACTTTTGCGAATTATTAAACAACGATCGGCGGATATTGAAACCGAGCTTAAAATGTTTCACCCAAGAACTCGACGATTGGTCGCAAAACTTCCGGTACCCGAACCGCGTCCCGTTTGCGAACGCGACGCAATACGAGCGGTACGTGGAAGACTTCATCAACGACGCCACGTTTAGAGCCGGGGAGAAAGGCGGGTTACACATACCGCACGTCATTTCCACCGATGCTTGTGCGTTGAAGAATAAAGATGCCTACGGGTTTGAAGACGAAAATATCGTCCTTAATGCTTTGGAGAAGCTGAGAATTGAGTTGCGCGAGATATGCGAGTTTCTCTCGGATGAAGAAAATTTGGCTTTGATGAATACCAACGTTCGTTATTACAACAACGGCACACACGGTATTAACGCGACGACGACGACCAGCATACCATCATCGTGGAGTGATGATCAGCTCCGCGCGTTCGAGTTAGCTTCGCAGTTCATGATCGAGAACGAAGAGTATGATTTAAACGTGACCAACGACGGAGAACTTTCCGCCTCGCTCTTCCCGCCCGGAGGAGACTATTACTACGGGACATCATCATCGACTCTACCAACCGCGAAAGATGAAGAAAACGTGAAGCATTTAGCGTTGGCGTGCTCGAAACTGAGCGAAGAAAATATATGTAAGCGCGGGATCATAATTTCCGCGTCCATAAACGTCTCCAGCACAGCCTCTCAGCACGATATAGTAAACGCGAGAGACGACTGGGAACGGTGGTTCCAACAGGCGCTTTCTACCGCGCCAGATACCGTCCGCGGTTCCGCTTTCCAAACTTCGTCCGCGTGGTCTTACGCAGATACCGTCGAAGAGCTCGCGAAAGGCGCAAAAACTGCGCTCGTTGCTTCCTTCTTCTTCGCGTTCATCGTCGCCTTCTTCGCCAGCCGCTCGTTTGCCATCGCTTTCGCCACGTGCTTCTCAGTCGCGTTCGCCTGCGCGGCGAGTCTTGGATTGAGCGCCACCTTCCGCGATTGGAAGTTTGGGGTTATCGAAAGCGTGTGCGTCACGTTGTTAGTTGGTTTATCCGTCGACTACCCGTTGCACGTGGCCAGCGCGTACGCCGCAGCATCCTCGAGCTTAAAAACCGCCAACGACGACGCCAACGTTGGAGAAAGAGAAAGAAAAGAACGAGAACAAGACAAAGAATCGTTGTTCGAAAATGCCCCGACTTCGACGACTATGACAACAACAACAACAACAAAAACGAAAACAACAAACGACCTTCTACGTGCCTCCCGCGCGCTCCAAGCGATACGTTCCGTCGGCCCTTCCGTCATCGGCGGCGCGTTCACCACCGCCTCCGCCGCCGGTTTCCTCTTCGCCGGCTGCGTCATCGTCTTCTTCTCCACGTTCGGCGCGTTCGTCATCGTCACCTTATGTTTGAGCGTGTTCTCCTCAGCGTTCGTGTTAGTGGCTGCACTCGCCGTCGTAGGGCCTTTGTGAGAATGATTGATACATTGATTGAAAATGATGATGCGTCAGATGACAACATCCGCGTATTTTTTACTTCATCTTTCTCAGGTTTTTGTATGCATGCACATTTAACCTCATTAAAAAGCGCACATTACACACACACAGACACTTACCTTTGCGAGAACAAATCGTCAAAGTCTGACCACAAAACGCGAGAGTTCACTTCTTCTCTTTATTAGTAGTATTATTAGTATTCAAGGATGGTTTTGGTTCCAATAATTCTTCTTCTTTTTCTAACGGTCTCGGGAAAATCTCTTCAAGCCGCCACCGGAGAGGAATGTCCTTACCATCAAAACAGAAACGGAACGAACGAAAAATACCACTTGAACGCATTAAAAGCAGGCCAAAACTACCACGGGGATAAGAGTTTACCAGATAACATTTTGAACGAGTTTTCAGTCGTGTATACGGACCGCGCGTTGAACTCCATGTCCGATACTTATGTACAGATTCATCGAGAGTTGAAACAGGTGTTAAAAGAGGCGTATAACGCGGACAACGCGGTGTGGTTACCCGGGAGCGGGACGTACGCGATGGAGGCAGTATTTCGACAGTTCGCGTCGGATGGTGATACGGTGTTGATTCTACGCAACGGGTACTTTTCCTACCGGTGGACGGATATCATCGAGCAAGTGACGAGAAGTCTCGGCGCGAAGGCGATCGTCGCGCAGGCGGAGGTGAAGAAGAGCAACGGAGATCGGTGGCCGAGAGTGCAACCGATGGCAATCGAGGAGGTGGAAAAGTTGATCGAGAAACATAAACCGCGAGTGGTGTTTGCGCCGCACGTGGAAACGAGCACTGGGGTGGAGTTACCCGCGGAGTACGTGAAAAGAATCGGCGAGGCGACGAGAAAGTGGTCGGATGGGATTTTCGTGTTGGACGGCATCGCCGCCGGGACGACGTGGATCGATACGAAATCGAATTTAGTGGACGCGTACATCACGGCGCCACAGAAAGGATGGAGCGCGCCCGCGTGCGTTGGGGTCGTCATTTTAAACGAAAGAGGTGAAAAAGCAGCGAGAGGAACGGATTCGGTCGGGAGCGCGTCGGATTCGATGGCGTTGAATTTACGTAAATGGTTGGAAGTTTCCGACGCGTACGATAAAGGCGGGTTCGCGTATTACACCACGTTACCGACGGATTGCATCGCGTTGTTTCGAAACGCCGCCTTGGATTTGAAAAGATATAACTTAGGTCGCGCGAAGACGACGTTTAGTAAACTCGGCACGTCGGTCGTCGACATGGTCGTCTCCAAAGGCTTCCAAACGGTCGCGCACCCAAAATTCCAAGCCGCCGGCATCGTCGTCATCTACATAAACAAAAACTCAAACGCCGGAAAGAGTTTCAAATCTGTCGGCACGCAAGTCGCCGCTGGAGTCCCGTGGATGTTGGGAAATGCGCAACCGACCGACGTGACGACCGTTCGGTTCGGCTTGTTCGGGAACGACAAGCTGAAAAACATCGACGAGACGACGAAGACGTTAGAAAACGCGTTGGAGCAGATTAAAGACGAGTTGTTGATACCGTAACTTAATAATAAAAAAAGTCGTCGTCATCGTCGTTCTCTTCTTCAATGAGAGACGAGACGAATAAAGAAAGAGAGAGAGAAAGAGAGAGAAAGAGAGAGCGAGTTGTTTCGCGTTTCCTTTGTATAAGTGTGTTGTAAAGAAGTTCATGAAAAACCCTAAATGAGTCCCTTTCAAAAAACGGAACATTTCCCAAGAGCGGCTTCAGAACAGATTGGTGTTGGTGTACGTTTACGAAGATGTGGTCGCGAGACATGCCTCGAGAGGAGCGGATTCGAAGCTCTCGAACGCCCTCGACGATGGCATCTTCTACCACGTCTTCTCACAATTTTCAATCATCTACAAATTCATCGCCGATGACCACGGATGGTTTGAGTACCGATTTTGGAAAGGCCGCGCGCAGTCACGCGAATGGTGTAGATTTTGGAGGCAAACTCATCATCGACGAACGGACGCCTTTATCGTCGTTAAAAGAAAACAACAGCAGCAATAACATCGGTAACATTATGATCAAACAAACGCCGGAAGGTTTACCGAGAATTAAAACGAAGAAAACTGATGAGACGCAGCAAAACAAATTCGGTTGGCGAGACTTCTGCCCAGGCGTGGTCTCAGTTGTGGTGGCGTTTTTCCTCTTCAGCGCGGCGAACGTGGTATGGAAATCGGGCAAAGCCGAGGAATGGTACGAGCAATTCAGAGGCCACGCGAGATACGTCGGCCCGGCGACGTGTTTTAGAGACGCGAAATTAAGCGAGGAGCACTGTTTACCGCACTTTGCGATTCTCGGCGCGAGTACGAGCACGGGGCGGTTGCGAGCGGCGCTGAAGGAACATCCGATGATTGATAGCGATGCGAAAGCGGTGCACTTTTGGAACACGCCGTACGGGACGAGAGCGAGTGGTGGGGAGATGTGCGAAGGGCATCAGAGCGAGAGAGGCGCGGCGATGTTGAAGGCGTACGTGGACGCGCTCGTGCCGAAAAAAATCAAGCGAGGCGAGGCGAGGGACAGTCGAGAAGTCATTCCAACCGGGACTTCCTACGATAAGGATAAACATAAAGGGATGATTTACGGAGATTGGTCGGATACGAGTTTTAGTTGTTCGTGTTGCGCGAAAGCGATGAGGAACACGTTGCCACGATTAAGGCCGATTGTTGTTTTAAGCGATCCGATTGAGAGAGCGATGGAGAGGTACGCGATGGAGAGCGTGGAGAGTAGCAATGATAGCGATGATGATACGAACGCGGCGAATTACGGCGGCGTCGGGGCGTGCGCGAAAACGTCAAAATCCTCCGTTCAAGCGTTCCAAAAGATGAAGCGCGATTTGAACAACTGCGGCGGTTTTAGCGGCTCGAACGAGGACGATTTGAGCCAGTGTTTGGACGCTCACCCGGTACTAGGCGCGTCGAGGTACGACCATTACTTATCTTTGTGGAAAGACGCGTTTCCGAATTTGTTGGTGTTGTTCGAGGAAGATTTCTCCGGCAAAGAGAATTTGGAAGCGACAACGAGACGCGTGGAGGAGTATTTAGGTTTGCACGAGCACGACGGGTACGACTTTGGGCAAATCTGGAACGCCATCGAAGGCTTGGAAAAGAACGCCAAGAGAAAGCAATACAACGACGAAACGAAAACGGCCATTCTCGACGAGTTACACGAAGACATTCGTCTCTCTGCGATTAAGAACTTGCGAGTGATGGCCAAGCACCACGACGCGCCGGAAATCCCATCCGAGTGGGTCCAAAAATACTCCGATCCTTCAGAAACGACGACGTCCAAAACGGACCAGCTCGTCGCCTCCCAAGTGGACGCGTCTAAAAACAGTCGTCGAATGCTCAAAGACTGGACGCCACAAACCGCGAGAGGTAAACTCTACGGTCTGCCTACTTCCTTCTCCGCGTTCGACGTCGAACCGAAAATTCTCGCCGAACTCAAAGACGAAGAAAACAAAGATCATCAATTCGCGTTTGTTCCGGTGTTGCACAAACAAAACGCTTTGCGCGTGGCGAACCAATTCCGCGCCAACGGCGAGTGGATCACCGAACTCGGCTTGACCGAGTCGCAAAAATCGACCACGTTTCGCGAGTTGTGGCGAGAGGATTGCACGCACGCCCAACAATGGGACGCGTCCGTCGGGTGTTGCGGAGAGAGTTGCTGCTTCGACGACGACGACGACGACGAACAATAACAATAACAACAACGACGAGAAACAACGCGTCAGATGAGTTACGCCACGAATGATGAATAGAGCACGCGATAGAAAAGTAGCCGTAATAACGCGTGTTTGTATATATATATATAGGGACTTATTCAAGTCATAATAGGAATGTAAAAGTATGATGAAATTAAACGAATAGAACGCTTTTCGCCTCCAAAATCTCCTTTCTGCAGTATTTTAGACGACAGAGATCGAGAGTCTCGCAACCGATCACAAATCTCACTTTACAGTTTTACGCGCACGACATAAATAGTCCTCCATCGACGCGCGTTCACGCGAATTCATCTGTAACAATCCGTCCGCAGAAACGATGTCGAGAAAACAAGTCGCGTCGGTTATTCACCGCGCTTTACTCGCCGCGCGTTCGCACTCGTCGTCGTCGACCGCCCAAAAAGCGGCGATGACACACGGCGGTATTTTGAACAACAACAACACCGTTGCGCACGCGAAAAATGATGAGCGAGAACAGCAAAATGTGGGGAGGAGAGGTACGAAATTAAGGCAGGATTTGTCGCATTCGAAAGGAAAGGATATCGATGGACGTTTTCGTGCGGTTGGATCTTAGATGCGTCGCTCGCGTCGCGCTCGTTCGCGCGCATTTCCGCGACGGATGATTTTTTACCTTTTGGACCACTCTTCTCGGGAAGATTTCATCAACGTAATAATAATACTGACTTTTGTACCATTTTCTACCATCAATCTCATGACAGGCTACGCGTCCGATGCCGCGGTATCCACCTCTGGAAGCAACGGAAACGGTTCCATGGTCCCGGTGAACTCTGGCGCCATCTTGAACGCGTTGAAAACGCCAAACAGCGAACCAAACTACGCGCAGGAAAACCATCGCGTGGATAAAATCGGAGACCCGGACAAGAGAGCGTTCACGTACTTCGTCTTGACTGGCGGTCGCATGATTTACGCCTCGGCGATTCGCTTAGCGGTGTTGAAGTTTTTAATGTCCATGTCTGCCACCGCGGATGTGCTCGCTTTGGCGTCTTTAGAAGTGGACTTGAGCAAAATACAACCGGGGACGACGACGACGGTGAAGTGGAGAGGGAAGCCGGTGTTTATTCGAAGACGAACGGCGGATGAGATCGCGAAGGAGAACGCGGTGGATATGGGAGAATTGAGAGATAAGCAAGCGGATGCGGATAGAACGCAGAACCCGGAGTGGTTGGTTGTGGTTGGGGTGTGCACGCATCTTGGGTGCGTGCCGATTGCCAACGCCGGCGATTACAACGGTTGGTTTTGCCCGTGCCACGGGAGTCACTACGACGCGAGCGGGAGAATTCGTAAAGGACCGGCGCCGGAGAATTTAGAAGTGCCAGAATATTCGTTCCAAGACGAGACGACGATGATCGTCGGTTAAGTATAGTGCGTTTTAATGAGCTAAATCTAACTATCCAACACTTGTACTCTTCGCGAAAATTCTACTACCGAAGTATTATTATTCTATCGTTTTTAAGTTTATCCTGCGAAAGGAGTTGATTCTCGTCGCGCAGTTTTCACACGCGAACCCTTTCCAATTGCCTTCTGCTTTACACTCTTCCAATCTCGCCGCGGCGCAATAATAACAATAGCTACATCCACACCGTTTCGCGACGAACGCGTTACACGGAATAGGCGCGTCGCCGCACGCTGCGCAAATAGCGACGTCCTCGTCGAATCCATCCTCTCCTATTCGAACGGTCGAGGCGTCTCGTATTGTCCTCACCATCATCCCTCCCAGTCGTTTATTACTTTTCTTCTCTTTCCGTTTTCTTCTATTCGCGTCTTCGTTTTCAATTTCCTTTTCTTTTTCTTCTTCGTCGTCGTCATCGCTCTCTTCTAATCTCGCCGCCGCCTCTCCTCCTTGTTGACGAAAACCGAGCACGTACTTCGCCCTCCTAAAGAACTCCCTCGCCCCTCTGCTCTCCATCATCGGCATAACTACCGTTTTCCCAACCTCTGTAATCTCTCTCATCGCCAACGCTCGATTCAAATACTCGAACGTCATCGCCCTCCCCGCGTTTGGATTTTCGTGCGCGAATCTCACGCTCGCCACCCGTTGCGGCACGTTCGGAAACTTCCCCGAGTACAAGAACAAAATCAAATTCATCGTTCTCGCCACCGAGTGTGCAGTTCCTAACAGTTTCACCACTCTCGAGGTCGTTTCATCTGGTAAGCACTTATTGGCGACGAAATTCGTCGCTTTCGAATACAGGTATTTACAGACGGAACCGCACAGCAAAAGCGTCCATTTTTGCTGCTCTCTTAAGCTCCCGAATTGGGCGATTCCTTTCTCATCTAAATACGTCACGTTCATCATCTCCATCCCTGGGGTAGGTTTTGAAACTCGCACGGTTTTAAACCAGAGTAAGAATTCCAGGAATAACTTCATCTCTTCTTTGTATTTCGAAGCTATGTTTACGTCGAAACAATCGAAACACTTCCCGAGTTGTTTCAGGAAGATGATTTCCAGGAGTTCGTTATCGAGTTGGTGCGCATCTAGTTGGCTCACTCTTAAGACGACCGGTAAAGAAGACGAAGAGGACGCATCACTTAAACCTCCGTTTCCTTTTCCTGAACCGGTTTGGAGAGTTCCGTTCGAAGAGGCCGTCACCACCGCCGGTGAAGAGGACACGTTGGTCGACATTTTTGTAAAGAAAACGACAGTGTTTTTCCCCAAAGTTCGTCCGATGAGATGACGCAAACAACTCTCATCAATGACAACAACACGTAACAAGCAGCGGATGGAGGAGGAGGAAAAGGAGGAGGAGGAGAGATGATTTAAGATGATCTCAATCAAAGCGACGAAAAAAGGCCGACTCTCTCTCGACTACGAAAAACGCAAGCATTGGCTTGTCACGAAGATACGAAACGTCTCGGGAAACGACGAAGCGATTGTCAACTTGTGCTCGCGGGTATCGAAGAGTCTCGGCGCGCAAGCGAGAGTGGTGCGAGAAGGAAAAGGAGAAAAAGTCATCGAAATTCAAGGCACGCACGACGAGAAACGCGTGGAAGAGTTACTCGCGAGAGAGAACGTAAAAGTTGTCGGTTTGCGACGAAAAGTTGAAGATGGACCACCGGAGAGAGAGGAAGAGCGAAAAGAACGAGCGAAACCGAGACACGCCAACAAGAAGTACTGGGACACAAAAACCGGGTTAATCAAAGATTCGGTCAAGGAGGAAAGTGGCATTGAGGATCCGGTGAAACCAGAGGACGTGTTGCGGGTGAAACAGTTGAGAGAGACGAATAAAGAGTTTGCTCGATTTTGCGAGTTGATGAGGAAGTACCCATTTTGGTCGCACCGGTACGATAAGTTGGCGGCGATGTATTTCGAGAAGAGGAATGGGAAGGAAGACGAGGAAGACGAGGAGATAAGGAGGAAGAGAAAGAGGTGCGAGATTGCGTTTGAAGAAGAAGAAGGAGAAGAAGAGGATGTGAGAGATGAAGATCGTCGTCAACAGAATCATCCGAAATCGTTGGAAGATTTGGGCATGGTCGCGTCAGTCTCGGATTTTAGGATGTCAAGAGAGGAGAGAGCGAAAGCGGCAAAGGAGAGGATGATGGCGGCAAAGAGTGCTGTTGGTCCACCAGATGCGACGAGAGAAAGCAAGCAGCGCGTGGAAGAATACGAAGATATTGCGACGAAAATGCTGCGCATGCGCGGGTTCGCGCCGGCGTCTAAGGGGAAGAAGCCGGCTACTTCTACGACTGCTGTTACAACGACCACGACGAGACAGAGACCCGTGATGCCACCAAAGAAGAAGAAGAAGGACGTTCGCGTTGGAATTCCGATCGGTGCGAGTGTAGGATTCGGAAGGAAAGCGTGGTCGCAGAAACAATTCGATGAGGAAGATTTGAGGATGTCGACTACGGACGAGGAAGAAGAAGAAGAAGAAGAAGAAGAAAACTTCCAACGAGTTCGAGAAAACGTAGCGTCGAGACCACTGGTCGGTGGACGCTTCCTCGACAACAAACGAAAAGACGAGAGCACGTTTCCATCGTTACCTTTGTCTCGCGCTGCTCCTCCCACGAGAGCACCAGAACACCGATTGCCGCACGAAGAGTTTCAGCAAACGACAATGTCCGAGGAAGAGGCTTTAAAATTAGCGCTTTCGCTCAGCGCGGACGAACACGCTCGCGAACGAATAAAACTCGACGACGAGATCGAACGAGAGCTCGAAGTTGCTCGCGCCGTTTCTCTGAGCTCACGAGAAGAAGAAGAAGAGGCACGAAAGCAAAGCTCTCTCTCCGACGACATCGCCCAAACCTTGCGCCAACTCGGTTTCGACCGAGACGTTTCCGAAACGCTCGCCAACGACGTCTTACCGGCGATGCCGACGCGCCAAGACGTCATCGACCTCCTCGGTACTTTAGGCATAGAGAAACAAGTCGCCGCAGATTTCGCGAACTTTGTCGTTCTAAACAATACTCACGAGGAGGACGAGAAGGATCTCGCTTCACCTTCCCACGTCACCATCGACGACGACGAAGACACCGCGGAAACAACCGCGTTCTTCAATCTCTCCTTGCGAGAACTCACCGGCGCGGACTCCAATCGAGATCTCATCGAATACGTGCAAACAATGGAACACCGAGAAGATGCCGGCGAATTCCTTCGAGACTCTTTCGGTGGAAACGAGGAAACTGCTCGTTTAGGACAGCTCATTTGGGACGCTCGTAGTCGTCCACGCTGAATATAGAAGAAAATAGATATACTAGCGGAGACAACGCACGCGTTTAGATAGAGACTTTAAAGAGCTCTCACGTGAGAGAATTACCACACAAAGAATTCTAAAATATATACACACTAACACAACACAGAATAATGTCATCGTTGTCGTCTTGTTGCATGTTGTCCTCCAGAACTGCGACGACGACTTTTAGGCGAGCGTTGTCTCATTTCGCCGCGTCGTCGTCGTCGTCTGAATCGAATTCGATGACGAGGTTGCACCACAATTTCCCGAGCCGCCACCTCGTCGTGCACAAAGGATTCTTCCGGGAAACCGCCTCTCAAACGTCGTCGTCTCGAGGAAACGAGGACACAGACGAGGACGGTTTCATAAGCAACGGGGACGTGTTCGCGGAAAACGCAAAGGGTGATCCGATTTACTTCGGCCGGAAGAACAAGAGCCAGCTGAAAAGAGACGCGAATCGGCACAAGAATTTGGCCAATCAATTACTCGCCATCAGTCCGAAGACGTTGAAGAAACTCCCGGGATTAATGAGCGTAAACAACGAACGATTGTTGGAAGGACTGTTGGAGTGTCAGAAAACAACCTCACACATCGCGAAAAAGCGCGCGGAGCAGCTGGTGGCGAAACAATTGAGAGGGTTAGAGGAAGAGGAGTTGAAACCGTTGGAGGAGGTTGTGGAGCGGGTGAAGTTGGGCGCGGAGGGCGGGTTAGCGCTCGCGGTGGATCCGAGGGCGGACGATTTGGCCAGAGATTGGCGAAGGAGGATGACGATGGTGGCGAAATCGGTGGAAGAGGAAGATATGGTTGGAGTTTCGAGAAAAGAAGCGTTGGAGGAAGTGTTTCAGGTGATGCAACGAGTAGAGAGCGAGATGAAGACGGTGTCGTTTACGAGACAGGAGTTGGTAGACGTGGCGAGGAAAGCAGAGACGGAGGCGAAAGAGACGGCGAAAAATTCGGAGGAGTTTGCGGATCGACAGAGACGAGAGGCGATGGGGGAGATTGTTTTCATGGACGACGTGGACGAGGAGGTAGAGGAAGTTTTCTTGTTGAAGAAAAGTAAAGGAAATACCGCCGCGAAAAGCGGCTCGAAGAAGAAGAAGATGAAGGTCAAGAAAACGTCGATGAAAGGTTTGCTTAAAATGTTACGAGACGTCGCCGAGCACGCGGTGTAGCAGAGTGCGATGCATACATATGCATACCTGTATTATTTTGTAAGCGATGCTATTAGTAGTACTACTATTTAAACTAGTAAAAGAATAACTATTTTCTAAAGGAAAGAAACTTTTCAACGCTCTCCACGCTGTTCAAAAACGAAGCTGAATTTTTCGTATCCTCCAAGAGAAAACCATACTGCTCGAAGAATAACGACGCATTCGTGTTGCCAGAGCGCGAGGGCGCGTAGGAGATTGTTAGTGGTTCGTCCACATCTATGGAACCTTCATCCGAAACCACGAGCTCGAAATATTCTTCCTCTTTTTCTTCGTCTCGCGCGATAAAACTGTCGTCGCAAATCTCCGCCGTCGCAATTTTCCCTTGCTTGTTCTCCTTCCCAACGTTCGTCCGAACGAAACAGTTCGCCTCGAAAGAGTGGTTGCAAAAGTCAATCAGAGGTGCATTCCATCTTCTCTTCTTATCGTCTGCAAATATACGACTTTGTAAGAAACTCCTCATTCGCGACAGTTCTCTCTTCTCCTTTTCGTCGTCGCCGCAACATCCGTTTACGAACGCTCGATGGTCTCTCCGACTCCGCACTAACCGTTCTCTCAGTGTCGCATCTTTCACCCATCTCTCGATCTCCTCTTCCTGCATGTATATCCCAGGCACTCTCGGCGCTTCTTTCGGTAAACTTTTCAGCCAAACCTCGTGTCGTTTCCTCTCCTTTTCGTCAAACACCAACCGTTTCGCCAACGGTTTCGACCACGAGTAGATATCTTCCTCTTCCTCTTCTTCCTCTTGTGACGATGAAAGCACCACGAATCTCGCGCGCATCGGTAAAGAAAGAATCACCTCTCCCGCTCTTAACGGTCTGTTTGCAATCAACGCGTACCCTCGATCTTCGATATCGTCTTTCCCGACGCGCACTCTCTCGCGCGCGTTGAAATCATTCGTCACGACGGTTTCGATGAAATGCACGAGCGTCTCCGAATCTTCTTCAAACGACGACGACGATAAAAACGACTTCTTCTTTCTTCTCCTCTGTCTTCTCCCAGCCGTCGTCGTCTGAATCGTCGTCGTCGCTTTTCGAAGAAGAAAAAGCATAAATAAAGTGCGTGGCAGAGTTGTGCAGGACGACGACGGGGGAATCAGAGCACAGAGGGGTGCCCAAAAATTCTCGCAAGGTATATCTTTCATCGCAATCAAAACGCAAGAAGAACATCCTCAGTCAAACTTGATTAGAAACGGATACGTTGGTACGTTAATAATAATTAATGAATTTTTTAATATCTTTGATCAATCGAAATAACAAAACAACAAATACAACTACAAGTATACAACAAATGAAGGTGTGCCGGATAAGCGCACTCGGAGATGACGAATATATTTAGTTTCGGATCGGGTTTTTCTATCCCTCTACTCGTAAACTTCTTCTGTTCGACTCGTAAGAGAGTCAAAAAACAGAGGAATTTTAAAAGCAGGAAACGAAACCTTTCGCTGATTAGGCGCCGGCGGCTTTGCGCTCAGCCGCCATCTTGGCGGCGGAGGCGGCGCGTCTCGCCGCGGCTTCCGCGTCTTCCTTGGCGTTCTTGGCCTTCTTCTCTTCCGGGGTGAGCGGCTTCTCGTCGGCACCTTCGTAGGCGTTCCAGTTGGATTGGCCAGCCAAGGAGGTCTTGAACGTTTCGGAATCGTCTCTCATCGGCGCGGAGAAGTTGTCGCCAGAGCTGTGTTGTTATTATTAGTAAAAGGAAGCGAAAGAGGTGAGTGTTTTGCGTCCAAAAATTCTCTTCCGAAAAGAGAGAAAAAAAATCAAAAAATCAGCCAAAAATCGACGTCTTTTTGGCGACGTGTCAAGCACAGGACACACGACGTGTACACGAACGGAGTGGATAACGCGGACGATTTCTCTCGACCTAATACGTGTTCTTCTTCTTGAACGAACGCATGAACGCGTGAAAAACGAACGAATGAATGAACGAATGAATGAAACGGCGTTCGATTCAATCGTCTGTTCTTTCTTTCTTTCTCTTTTCGCGAAAGCGCGAGAGAACGTGCGCGCGAAAGTCGATCGCATTTCTCATCATCATCATCATCATCATCCAACGTGGAAAACACCATCCATCGGGATTTCTCTTTCACCGAAACGCGCGCGCGAGTTTAAAAGAGAGAGATACGCAAGAAAAACAAGAAGAACAAGAACAACTCCACCACTACTTACCGAACTTTGACGCTTCTCTTGGAAACGACGTTCAAGCGAACGGATTGCGCAACAGCGGATTGGGTAACAGAGAACATTATGTGTGTGAGTTTTTAAGTGAGTGGTGTAAAGTGTCGACGTGGGTCAGTTTTATGGCGAGATATCTGTGATTTTTTTTTTGTCTTTTCGGCTGAAACTGCCATGCTCTGCTGTTTGGTGCGTTCGTTTCCACATAGAAGAGAGAAGTTTATTTTCGAGAGCAGACTCGTCGTCTGCTTTTCTGGCACGTCGTCGCTGTACTATTTTTTCGCATTAAAACAAGCAGCTAATGAATCATACGGGAGAGAAGAAAGGGGAAAAAAAACTGCTCTCCCTAATTAATTAAATTCTGTTGTGCGTCAGCTTTTGTCTGTGTGTTACATATAATAAAAGAAGAAGCAGAGAAGAGAGGTGTACTGATAACGCGTCGTCAATACTGTGCCTCTTTCCGGTCGTCGTTTAAAGAAAGCACACGACGACTTATAACACGAACGATGATGACGAGATTTTCATCATCATCATCATATCATCATCGACACATAAAAGAAGAAGAAGAAGAAGAAGAAGATCGAAGGGGGAGTCGTTTTTTCTTCGTTTTGATGAATCCTCCTTCTTTTTTAATATCATCATCGTTCCTTTTTTATTGATGATGGGGAAGTATCCTCGCGTCGTTTCCGGTTTGACGGCGATTCCGTCGGCGAGTTGGCACGATTTCGTTGAAGCGTGTTTATCTGAATCAGGCGCAGAAGTTACCGGAGAGTGCACGGATTGGGCGTCTGGTAATGACTACGGAACGATGCCGAATTGGGATACGAGTTTGGTGGAAGATATGAGTGGATTGACTGGACTTGCTTTTCAAGGCTTTGGCGGTAAAAGTACATTCAACGGCGATATTTCGAAGTGGAACACAGCAAAAGTGACTGATATGTATTATATGTTTTATGATGCTTCTGCGTTCAACCACAACATTGGGAGTTGGAACACAGAGAAAGTGACTGATATGTATTATATGTTTTATGATGCTTCTGCGTTCAACCACAACATTGGGAGTTGGAACACAGAGAAAGTGACTGATATGTCACAAATGTTTGGTTTTGCTTCTGCGTTCAACCACGACATTTCCTCGTGGACCGGATCCGCAGCGACGACGGCGCAAACTGACATGTTTCTCGACGCAACTGCGTTTCAAGCGAAATTCTCGTGCGACGACGCCATCACCGGACCGGCGAGTTCGTGCGATACAATCAAAAGCGATTGGGTCGCACCTTCTCCGCCTCCTTCTCCTCCCTCACCACCACCCTCTCCCTCACCACCACCTCCACCTCCTTCTCCTCCGTCGTCAGCCTCGGCGGTTTTCCTCGCCTTTCTCGCGTTCTGGCGAACTCGCGCTACTAATCGTCGCGCCGCCGCCGCCGGAAAGAACGAGAAGAACGAAAAGGAGGAAAAGCGTTTCGCAGACGAAGCCGCCGTTTCGGTGTAAAAAGAAGAAGAACCCTAGAAGTTGTCGTCCAATTTTCATAACGCCACTAGAAAACATATAGGGGATATTTATACCGCTTTACGCGCATACTTATATGTACAATCAGAAGAGATTGCAGCTTTTTAAGTTTTGCTTCTTTGTCTGTCTTTTGCTTTTTTTCTTTCTTTTCACAGAGAGCAGAGTTTTTGGAGAAAAGTCATCTACATCGTCATTATATAAAGCACGATTTATTAGTGAACGCACGCTCACACGCGCAGACGCAGAACGCACGCGTACGATCAGAAAAGAGGAGCTTTTTAAGTGCTTCTTTGTCTTCTTTTTAAAAGTTTCTTTATTCTTTACAGAGTTAGAGAGTTATAGAGAGAAAAGGCATCGCATCCGAAATTTGAAAGTCAACGCCGCACTTCTTCGTTACATCAAGATGCAAGTGTTACAAGTCAACGCACGCCGTGAGACGGGGAGAAAAGCCCAAATGCAAAACATATCCGCGGCGAAAGCAGTTTCTGACGTGGTTCGAACGACGTTAGGCCCACGGTCGATGTTGAAGATGATTCTCGACGCCTCTGGAGGCATCGTGATTACGAACGACGGGAACGCGATTTTAAGGGAAATCGACGTGACGCACCCGGCGGCGAAATCGATGATCGAACTCGCGAGAAGCCAAGACGAGGAAGTTGGAGACGGGACGACGAGCGTGATTATCTTAGCCGGGGAGATTTTACATCTTTCCATTCCGTTTTTGGAGAAGGACGTGCACCCGACGGTTATCGCGAGAGCGTTTTCGAAGGCGTTGGAGAAAGCGGTGGAGATTATCGACGCGAAAATTGCGTTTCCGTTGGACGTGGAGAACAGAGAAGAGTTGTTGAAAATCGTGAGGTCGAGCGTGGGGACGAAGTTTACCGCGAGGTTAGGGGATTTGGTGCCGAATTTGGCCTTGGACGCGGTGCAGACGGTGAAGACCGTAGGCCCGGACGGCAAGTCGGCGGAGATTGATATTAAAAAGTTCGCGAAAGTGGAAAAGATTCCCGGTGGGGCAATCGAAGATTCCACCGTTTTGAAAGGTGTCATGATGAATAAAGACGTGTGTTTACCGGGTAGGATGTTAAGGAAGATTGAGAAACCGAGAATTTTGTTGCTCGATTGCACTTTAGAATATAAGAAAGGCGAAAACCAAACGAACGTGGAGATTACGAAGGAGGAAGATTGGGAAGTGCTTTTGAAAATGGAAGAAGATTGGATCAAACAGCAGTGCGATATCATTTGTTCGTTTAAACCGGACGTGGTGATTACCGAGAAAGGTGTCTCGGATTTGTGCTGCCATTACTTGGCCAAGGCGAACGTGACTGCGATTCGACGCGTGAGAAAAACGGATAACAATCGCATCGCCCGAGCGACGGGCGCGACCATCATCCACAGACTGGAAGAGTTGCAAGAATCCGATATCGGTACCGGTGCCGGGTTATTCAACGTCGAGAAGATTGGCGACGAATACTTTACGTTCATCGTCGATTGCGATGAACCGAAAGCATGCACGATTGTCTTGAGAGGCGCCTCGAAAGACGTCTTGAACGAAGTGGAGCGTAACTTAATCGACGCCATGGGTGTCGCCCGAAACATCTTAAAAGACCCTCGCTTACTCCCAGGCGGTGGTGCGGTCGAAATGGCCATCTCTAGAGAACTCTCCAAGTTTGCAGATACTGTCCAAGGGGCGGAACAACTCCCTTTTCGCGCCATCGGCACGGCGTTGGAGGTGATCCCGCGAACGTTGGCGCAAAACTGCGGCGCGAACGTCATCCGAACCTTAACCAAACTGCGCGCGAAACACGCGGAATCTCCAGACGGAGAAAACTCCACGTTTGGTATCGACGGTGAGAAAGGAACCATCGTCGATATGAAAGCCTTGGGCGTTTGGGAACCGTACGAAGTCAAGGCGCAATCGTTGAAAACCGCCGTGGAAAGCGCGTGCATGTTGTTGAGAATCGACGACGTCGTCAGCGGTTTGAGGAAGAAAAACCGAGACGGGAACCCCGGGGAGGTGGAAAATATGACGCCAGAAGAGGACGACTAATAGAGTGATCGAAGAATTTGATCGAGGAGGAGGAGGGAGAAATGAAGAGAGAGAGAGAGTAATAAGCTTTTAAGTAGTAGAGTAAATAATGAATAAAACTGTAGGACGAAGCAAATTAAAAAAAAAATTGTTCGAAAGAGCTGCTCTTTTTCTGCACACCAAAGTACGCTTTTCGAATACCTGAGAACAACAACAACAACTTGAACGCGTCAAAGGCAGATTTTCGTTTCGATCTCGAAGCACGCCCCTTGCTTCTTCTTTTTCTTTCTTTCAGTTCAGAGAGAAAGATGTCCTCTTCTATCTCCTCCTCTTTAAAAGATGATGACTTTGAAAATTCAAAATCGACTCCGGTTTCCCGAGGGGAAATGGGAAAGTGGCAACGCTTTTGGTCGTCGTCGGCGTCCCTCTCCTCCTCCTCGAAAGTCATTTTCAACCCGCATTTAATGTGCCGCGATTCTCTGAACGAGGTTCTGGAGAAAACAAAACACCTGCGCGCGTTGATGCGTTTGTGTTTGCACGAAGACAAAGAAGAGAAAAAGTCAACACCAAATTCGAAGAAAACGAAATTGCGCTCGCGGATGCTCTTGTTCGCGCTCTTGGAACTTTTGACGCAAAAAGCGAGCACGGAGACGTTCAAGAAATCGAGCCAAGCGTGGACGTCGATCGCAATTGGGAGACACGCGGACGCGATACGACCTATTTTAGAGCATTTTTTATATTTTGGTCTTTTGTCGAGACCGCTGGCGACTTCGGCCGGGTACGTGAAAGTCGACGTGGAGCGAAGGTTGGTGGAGCGCGCTACGAAGGCGACGGCGAGGAAGTTGTTCGAACGGAGGAGATTGTTAGATTTAGAGTCAGTTTTGGACGACGACGACGACGATTGCGGGAAAGTAAAGAGGAGTAATAATAATAACAGTGGTAACAACGCGGAGAGCGATGTGACGATGATGCTCTTGAGAGTATTGATGGAAGCGGAAGATATCGTGGCGTTTGGGATACCGATGGCGTGCGAACGCGCGTGTTATGCTGGTTTTGGATTGATTGAATCGATGTTAGCTTTGGCGTACCATGGGAGAGTCTTGAACATGCATTTTGGCAGAGAGAAGTGTTTGATGGCGCTGGCATTCGCGTTTGCCACCGCGAGGGTGAAGAAGAGAAGTGAGAAAATGCGAGGGAAAAGGAGCGAAGGAGGAGGAGGAGGAGAATTCGTCGCGAAGAAGGCGAGGGAAACCGTTGCGGTGGCGTTGAGAGATGCGAGGGCCCTGAGTGCACCGTACGCGTTAGAAGAAGACGGGTTTGATGATGGATTATCTTTGGTATCCTCTTCCTCCTCCTCTGTCTCCTCATCTCGGGCGAAATTGAACGCGACGTCCCTGGCGCTCTTCCCAAACGTCAAAAATGCACTCGAGCTCGTCAAGCGGCGCTGCGTGGATACGTATTTCTCTGGATCAAAATCTATCGCGCTCGGTGCTTTCATCAACAATTGGACTATTATTGCGAGCGTCTTATTGACTGCTAAATCTGAGAAACCGTTTGGTATTGGTCAAGCTTGCGTTGCTGCGATTACATCCACCCACAACGCCTTCGTGAAGCTCGAAGAACTATTCTTCTCGAGCGCGGATGGCGAAGGAAGATTTGGATCGGTCGTTTTAGATGCCGCGGAGACACACTGCGCGAACGTATTAAAGCTTCAAGCGGTCGTTGAAGCGCGAGATGTGCACAAATTCACTCACGGCGACATCGTGTATCGGCGAGAGGATGATGGCGAAATCAACTGGGCGCAAAAACCAATCTTGGAGTGTGAAAAGTTGACGTTGTACGAAGACGCGTCGTACGTAAGCGCGAATAGTGTAAAAGCAAGAGCAAGACCATTGGTAGAATCCTTAGATTTCGAACTCAACGCTGGAGAGTTGTGTTGCATATCTGGACCACCGGGTTGCGGCAAAACAACTTTGCTGCGAGCGTTTTGTGGATTGCATTCCGCCGGCACCGGTTCCATCGTTTCTCGATTTAATACTGGTATTTGCTCCAACGGGCTGTTTACGGATGACTTTTCGTACGATCGTGAAGGATATCCTAGCACAGAATACGTCGAGATCGATACGGAAAAGGAGAGCAGGGATGGTAGCACTGCCGGTGCAAAGATGATCCGCGATGGAGACGACACCACGTTCTCTCTACTCTTGAAAAGAAGACAAAATATTGCAGTGGTGCCAAAATACCCGAATTTCCCCAGGGATGGCGAAACGCTACTTGGCAACGATGTTTCCGTTAACACTCCAGATGACGAATTGTTTGTCTTTCCAATTCTTGAGCGACTTGGGCTCGGGCGTTTTTGTTCAAGTGAGGCAATCCAAGAATGCCGAGTGACGGGTTGGAACAATGTGCTCACTAGAAGCGAACGCGTCGCGGTTGCGGTGGCCAGAGCGGTGGCCAGAGAAGCGACGTTGGTTATCGTGAGAGACAATTTGAGTCAAATGGAATCGAGCGCGTTGCGAGCTGAAGCGTATGAGTTGCTTCGAGATGCCAACTGCGCGGTGGTCGCGACATCGTCAACACTTTTGGAGGAAAAGAACAAAAAGAATAAGAGCGACGAGGAATTCAATGAGTTTGAATTTGTCGTAAGTTTGTCAGCCGGAGATAAAAAGGAGTGGAAATTGAACGTGGATAAAGGATATCTTTCACACTCGGCAAAAAAGAAAGCGCGTCCTACGGAGGACGGGCGTTTGAATGAGGACGAGAATAGTGCCATTTTGAATTCAGCCGGTCGAGCAAGACGGGCGCCTTTTGATGCACTTCAGCACAAGTTTGCGAAAAAAGAAACAGAGGAAGATTCAAACATCAAGCGAAAACTCGCGTTGTAAAAAGAGGTATTAATAATTTGTATATTACGAATGTTAATGAAGCACCGCGTATTGTTTTATTCATCACCTTGTTTACAAACTGAACTAGGCAAAACCAAAACCTTGACTTCCTTCGCGTATAGAATAGAGTAATCTTTCTTTTAATTCCTCCTTGGTATCGTAGGCAATCAAGTCCAATTGGTTGAAACATGTGTGCGCCGTGCACAATTGATTCGGGTCGTTTGCCTGCGCTTTGTGTATTTGAAACTTTTGTAAACCACTCATACCGCGCAGCTTCTCAAAGCCATCGAGTGGAACTTTAGACGTACCGGTACAAAACATCAGCAAGCGCGCACGATCTTCAACATTCATCTCGCGCACGATTTCCCAAAACCAGCGAATTTGCGGACTCGTAGCCGTATAACCACCGTGGTATTCCGTATTCACCTTTAAATCGTCCAAGTCAATATCGGGCGTGCCGGAAATGAGAAGTTCGAGCTCACTGGCGTTTAAAACACCGATAACATCGCGATCAACTACTTTAGTGAATCCTTCTATGAATGCCTCGAGTTGATCTTTGACTGCGTCCGTCATTCGGAATGCCGTAATCAAGTTGACGTAGTCGAGCTTATTTACATTTGTCACCGAAACGTTTCGCCCGTTTTTAATCAAGTCCACTGTCTTCGTTTCCCCGAAAAAATTCTGCGTGTCGCTGAAGTTCAAATCCAAAACACCCTCGATATCGTTATCAAGCATCCATTTGATATTTTTGTAGTAGTCTGGATCAACGCCTTCCATATCCTCAAACGTCAACGGTTGCCCGAGGAGATGCTTATAAATTGGTCGCGTGAAATACGCGTCGAGTAATACCCCGTCGTACAAAGCTTTACCAATTAATCGACCGACGAAACGGAAATAACTTAAATGTTCCGGATTAATCGAGGAATGCTTGTTTGGCTCGTAGCACGCTTCGCCGCTCGGAGCGAGTTGGAACAGACCCCAATCGGGATTGAAGATTTCTCGCGCGAGGATTTGATACCATTCTCTCGTTAAACCGCCCGCATCGATCCCTTCTTCACCCACAAAGACGATTTGCATGCGACCTTTCATTTCTTCGTGCGTTCGCGCCCGCAGTTGATTGTATGAATCCTCTAATAGATGCGATCTGCGAATTTTGAGCTTTGATGTTCCACGGGAGACGTATTTTTCCTTCTCCTTTTTTAGTTTGAGTTGAATGTGTGCCCGTTTAACATCAAAATCCACCAATGCTGGCGTTCGGAGTAAAGTTTTCAAAGACGTCGTCAGTAATTGCGGGTTCCGTCGAAGTAGTGCGTTTATGACGCCACGATGCCTCTCGGCAAACTTCCAAGCTTCGGAGGATAGTCTTGATTTCAGCTCTTCTGCTATGGTGGTATTTTCGAGTAATGCATCTAATCCAAGATTAGAAGTGAACTTGACGCTGGACGCACGAAGTAAACCAGGAGTTGACGCTCGAGAAGGTTGGGACAATTTCATCGGCGTGTTATTTGCGGTTCTATTGACAGCAGCAGCGCTCGTCGCATTCATTGTCTGGTCGGCATTTCCCGGAGATGCCACTTCATCTCGTTCTTGTTGCTTCTCTGCCATCTTTTTAGAGACTTCCTCGAGCTGATCTGGCGCCAGCGCATCGGCAAGGGCAAAATACGCCTCCACTGCTGGAAGCATCGCTGTTATAGCGAGCGGAGCTGGCGGAGGAGCAGCACCAGGCTTGTGTGGCGTGACGAGTGCCTCAACTTTTTGCGCGGTAGTAGAGAGCGCTTTCCACGCCGGTTTCATAGCTTCGGAAAGCTCTAAAAGTGCGTTTTCACCCGGCGCTTCTTCATCCTTTGATTCTTCAACATCTTTCATCGTTGAAGGCTTTTGGGAGGCATCCATGGGGGATGCTCCCGCAAAAGTATCTGGCACTACCCGTCGCCCAGAATTAATCTTATCCGACTTCGCGCCCTGCGCGCGCTGCTTTGTCAACTCAGCGAGCGCTCGCACGACTCGAAGGATTGAATCGCACCCAGCGTGTAACATATGCGTATCAGTATTACCTGTCGAGCATAAGTTTAATTGCGTCTCCGCAAAGACTCTCGATATCTTTGCTTGTTTGAGTAGCGCAACCGTCAATACACTCGCTTGCTTCTGAGAAGCCGTCGCAAAGTGACGCATCAGTGAATAGACGTGAGAAAGAACGGCATTACCGAAGCGACCTTGGTTGATGAAAGAGAGCGCGTCCAAAAGTTTCGCCAGCGGTTCGAGTTGATGGGGTTTCAATTTGTCAAACGTCAATCTAGCCTGGTTTATGTTCTCATCGAGATGTTTTTCACTGGCTCGACCTTTGATCTTCGATATCTTTGTCGCGCGAAAAGATTCGTTCAAGATCAAGAGCTGATTCGCGAGCATAGATCCCGGGTGTTTGAGAGCCACCGGACTACTGAGAGATTCCAAAAGACGTTCAAAGACAGTAATACCCATGGGTGAACCACACACCGTCGTCGCAGAAATCGAAGGTAGCCGACTACTAAACTTCCCCTGGTGCTGTGTGAGCCAGTGCATTGTAGCAAGAGCCCGTCGAGCGCGAGCTTCGCTGTGAACAAATCCATATCGATCCATCTGCACATCTAATTGTCGAAGGACCGACAAGGACGTATCTGATTGGCATAAAACAGGGTCAATCATCGACCATATTTCTGTTATGAATGTATCTCTGCACACAGCAAACGTCGATAAACTCAAAAGCGCGCGTTGGTAGGACTCTTTTTGAAACCTTCTGCATAAGTTTTCGCAGATTAAAAGGCATCGCGCATCTTCTTTGGTCAAATCGGGCATCTCAACTCGATACGGGGTGATTTTCAAGGTCCTCTTTGCAATATCCAAGGCTTCTTTTGACTGTGCCCATTTTTCCTCGTTCTTTTCTTTTAGCAGCTCCTCTTTCTTTTGTTTCTCAGCGCGGTCTAGCGCCACTTTTTTCGACTCAATTGCTCGCTTTCTTTTCAGCAACATCGACGATCTCGCAGATTCAAGTATAGATTTTGCCTGAGAGAGCGCATCTTTTTGAATGTCTGGCGGCAAGGCTGCTAAAAACGTCGCATCCACCTCATCAAAATTCCGCGTTTGATGCAACTCTTTCGGAGGCGATTCATTTAAACGTTTCACAATTACGTTATAACGTAAAAGCTCGGTTTTTATATTCTCTGGCAAAGCATTCAACGATGCTTGATCCGGTGATTCGAGGGAGAGCTTTTCCATCGCTTCCGGTATCCAAGAAGCGTCGTCATCGAAAATGGAGAGATCTACCTCACCGTTCTCAGTATTAGGACGAGCAGTATCATCTTTTTCGAGTGCTTCCTCTTTTTCCATACTGCCGATAGGAGATGATCCGCCGCTTTTCCCCTTCTCCGTCTCTCTTAGTGTTTTGTCAGTGCTTTCCTTTCCCACCTTTTTTTTATCTCGCTCTACACTTCTCCTCTGTTGTTGTTGTTGCTGCTGTTCGCTCGTGCGCAAGCCTTCATTAGTAAGCGCTCTTAAGACCGATGAAATCGACGTTGAAACCAAGTTTCTCTCACTTCTAGTCAACGGGGCATTTGGTGCCAGCGCGGTTGATCCGTTTCCTAGAATGGACCTCGCTGAATCCGTCCAGGCATGTCGTCTTGCGCGTAAACCACTCAAATCCCAAGCAGGTTCAGGAGATATCGCCGTTTCTCCAAGAGCGTCTTGATCGACTTCGCCGTTCAGAACAAGATTTCCACAATATATCAACACACCACTCATAGATAAAAGATCGTTTCCGGTGCCATCAAAATCGACGTTAATTCTGCCCATGTCTTCTTGGTGCCTTTCACCTCTAGACGCGCCGCCAGCCTCGGGGGACAGTATTTGATTCCTGGTCAGATATGGCTCGCCATTAATGTCAACAAAACCGTAGGGATCAAACGAATCAAGATTATCTGGACTTGAAGAAGCACCTTGAAGCATGGGGTTTCCTGATGATCGAGCAAATCTCGCAAAATCACTGGACAATGTTCGCAAAACATCTCGCATTCTATTCACAACATCTGGAGGTGCGTCCGCGATAGGCGTTGGCATATTTGCCGATCGATGCGCAAATTCATCTGTATTGGAACTGTTGACACGTAAATGCATTTGTTGCCAATACCGCTGACCATCTGGACCCGTCGTTACATTGTGTTGACGAATCATTTGAGCAGACCAGCGAATGTAAGCATCATTCGGCATATCATCTACTCCAGTTCTAACACAAATCGACTGGGCAATAGGCGGAACGCTCGACGTGGCACCATCTGCAGCACATCTCATCTCAATGGCGTATGAAGTAACATTAGGACAATCATCTCTTACTACGAGAGGATGTGCATCAGGAAATGCCCGCCGTGACGGTAGATGCCTTCTCGATATCCCCATTCCTCGTGCATCTTCGCATTCGCATAGGTATCGTTCGCCGAATCGCGATCTGAGTCTCGCTCGAATATTTCGTCCACCATCCATATTCGCAATGTACGCCGTACCCGTGTCTTCACGACGGGGACCATGAAACGAAGAGGCTTCTCGTTCTCGTCGAGTAAACTCTCCATTCGCAAGACGACGAAGATCTTCAACCGTAAGTTCGAATACGTTCATCTGCTGGATGGGATTTTCCGGAAGCCTCCGGAAGCCCGGTGAAAGCCTGGTCGGAAAATCCGCGAATAACTCTAAACCAACGTCTAAAGAGTTAGTAGGACTCGATCGGTTGTTATTACCATCCCCTTCTCGCTCTCTTCTTCGCATGACGCGGCCAAGACCAGAGTCTAAGGATAATTCGATATCGCTGTGAAACCCGCTGTCATCGTCAGCCAATTCGCTATCATCCTCGTTGCCAACGAATATTTCTTCATCTTCCTCCTCCTCCTCCTCTTCTGCTTCCTCCCCTTCTCTCTCTCTCCTCCCCCTTTCATTAGCTCCGTATTCATGAGCTCGATGGACCACCTCATTTATCGTCATGCGGGGACCTTGAAATTGCTCAGCCAAAAATGGATCAGCAGCTTCCCTGCGAAATGACCCCCCATCTCTTCTGAACGCGCCGCCGGGATTGCGTACAAACACTGCGTCATCAAGAAAAGAAACGCCCACATCACGGTTAGTATCACGCACAGAGCCACCAATACGCGCAATATTTGCGCCACTTTGATCGCGACTCATCACTTCCTCGCCATTTGGACCGATCGCAACGTTCTCCTCATCGATAAAACTGTTCGGATTTTCAAAATCACCTTCTTCATCCTCTTCCGTCAACTCGTCATCTTCCTCTCCTTCTTCATCTGTATAACCATCTTCAGGATCATCTGCGGAGGTAGCATCATCTCCATCACTTTCGGCTAGTCCGATTGGAACCAAGCTTTCTCCATCTTCTCGGGCATATTCATCGATCATACCGCGCTCTACAAGCCTCTCCATCTCTCTCTCGTCCTCGGGATCGAGTTCATCATCACTGTAGTCGTCTAGGTGATCTTCGCCATCGTCCTCTTCATCTCCTGCATCATCATCGTCGGTGCCGTTTTCACCATCATCAGAGTCATCTCCATCGATGATTAAGTCACTTGAAGCGTCGTCAGATTCCGATCCTACTTCGAAACCTGCTTCTCCATCACCGGCATCGTCGTCATCGTCACTTGTCGTCATGTCCTCGTAAATTGCTTCTTCTAGCTCCGCATCTTCCATTGCGCGCATGTCTTCCATCATAGCTTCTTCATCTGCGAGCATAGCATCTTCTTCCTCCTCGTTATAGCTATTCTCATTCTCATCATCTTCGCGCAGCACCGCATCGATCACAGCGATAAGACTTTGTTCGAGGTGACGCTGACCATCCCGCCCCTTATCTTGATCTCCAGATGCGGGGATTTCCTTCGACATTTTTTCGTACACATTCGATAATTTATCTATGACGGTAAGTGTTGCGTCTAGAATACCGAGCTCAGGGCGATTGCCGCCTTGCAGTTCATCAACGCAGTGATTCTCTACAGATTTCAAAAGCAACGGAAGAATTTTGTGGCGGTGCATTGCAGCGAGTGTTTCGCCATTTTGAAAATTGGCAGAAGAGAGTTTATTCGATATGTCCCTTATAGATTCTGATCGCGAAGGCATGCAATGCGCCACAATCGTCGCGAGAATATCCAGAGCAGCGCGAAGATGTCCTTGGTATCGCGCATTACTACTCTGCGACTTGTACGAGCCGGCAACTACAGTAAAATCATTCTGAAGTAATTGAGCAACCATTGAGAAGAATAACTCTCGACAGCCCGGAACGCGAATCGTACACGTCGCTAGAAAATGCGCCGCACGTTCTGCTCCTTGCCAAGCCGGGAAACTATTGTTTTTATAACCGTTTATGCCGGAAGGAATCTGATCTGGACACGTTGGCGGCTCGTGTATTCCCAGCGCCGTTAATTTCTCATTCCAAGAAGTCGTCTCCTTTGAGATCAATCTGCAAAACGTGTGCGTCAAAACCCCTCCAACAGACGCATCACTTTTATCGAGCTCTACGAGGACCGCACCAGCAGCAGCGTGTACTTCTATGAACTCTGACAGAAGTCTCAAAGCAAATTTGACCTTTGCGATGGCATGGATATCCGTTGATCGGCCGTACGGCTCTTCGTAGCGATCGTGAGTGTGAAACAGTGGGACCAGGTTTGAAGAATTCGGCGTGGTGAGAGTTTCCGGTGCCGGTACCGGGCCATCTGCAAAGGCAAGCTTTAAATCAGCCACAGTGTTTCCCTTGACGACCTTGAGGAGTGTACGGACAAGCTGAACAAACGATTTTGACGGCGGTGGAATTCTATCTCCTTCGTTCGATTCTCGGTCGATTTTTTCTACCTTCGTGTTTTTTGACACGTCCGTCCCCAATTCGTTCAAAATTTTCTTCTCTGTTTCAAAACGCGGAAGAATGAGCAATTCACCTTTTTTATTCTCTTTTGGATTTGGCACCGGTACGCAATATGCACACTTTTCTAAAGCAACGAAGAAAGTGTGCACATCTCGAGCCATCACCGGAGACATTAAGGTCAGAAATACGGATGCCGATACCATACCGCCATCGCTTGAATGGAATGCAGCCTCAAGCGATTTTTTTATTTCGCATTCCATGGCGTGGCGCAGCGTGTTTGGGTCCTCTGCGACATGGCGAAATATCGATGCGAGCAAGTTGGTGAACGCAATGAACGAATGTTGCGGGAGCGATCTCAGCAGCATCAAAACTTCGCATCCCCACAATTTGGGTAGAAGTAGATTTGGTGCTTCTTTGCGCTTATTATTATTGAGCCAAGTTGTCACGTTTTCATAGGATTTTGTAAAATGCTCCAAAAGTGTCAACGCGGCTTGAATCTGAGGAGCGCATGTACCTGGGTTATTGGCATTAGGTACCTTACTGTAAAACTTGGCCTTGAAGTTTGCAGCTTCGATATCGCAAGTCACGAGTGCTTTTTCTACTTCGACCTTGTCGTGCGTTTCTCCGTCTGGTGTCTTAAAAGGGCCCTTGTGATCGTTTGGAATATCCTTGCCAAGGAGACGCACGTGATCGTAGCTTTCGAGAGTTGAACTCCCAGATATTGCACACCATAGATTATATTTATGAAGCAACGCGCTCTTTTCGTACGTTTTATCCTTTAATCGTACGGGTTGACGAATTTCGTGCAATTTTTTTGTCGTAAGAGGACACCTCGTCGCTTCAATCGCAGCATCGCTATCGACAAAAACCGTGGGAATACAAGGACTGATAGTCGGCGGCGAATACATCTGTTTTTCATAGACATTCGGCGATTGCGCCCACGCATAAAATCGAAGTATGGCATCGAGCGACTCGATGATGCGCTTTTGCTCAGCTTTGGCGACAGAACCAAACGGTCGGCCGCCGATTATTCCTATCTCTTTCGCAAACGCGCTAACATTGCCACCAAGAGAGCTAGCATCAGAAAATGGTCCATTTAGTGGAGAGGACATACCACTTTCTGCCGGTAACCACTGAGCGTACATGTGTAGAACCATTATGGTCGTTTGAACAATCTTCCGAAAGCGACACAAAGGTGATGCGGCAACGATATTGGTTGCGTTTTCGCAACCTGAAAGTGAAACGTGCGAGTGCTCCACAAGTATCTCGATTCTTTTCAAGTAGTCTTCAACTGCCAATCCATTCATCTCTTGGAAAATTTCTCGAAAGTTTGAATCTCGCGAGCAAAGCAGCAACATCGCTTGTTGTTGGATCCCAACAATCGCATCTATCAACACATCATTATACAGTGGTATACATAACTTACCCGACTCTTTCGCGGGTGACGCTTCAATGTACCTACTGAGCAATTCGTTCGTGACGTGCGCTTCTGGAAACCCTTTAAACGGTGACTTCATGATAATTTTAGCGACAGACTTGCGACGGATGTCGTTTATTTTCGCTTCGTTTACATCGAGGAGGAACGCATCGCAAACCACGTCGACAAATTCAAAGAGCAAAGCAGAGTCGTCCTCACATTCTTGTTCATCCTTCGCTGAAACTTCGATGTTCGATTTTACAAGTGCCACACTATGTGTCTTTAGCCAAAGAATTTTCCACAGAGATTCAGTGAGTTCTGGAACTCGCTCTCTCAGACGCTCCTCCAAAGGCTTAGAGAGCGAATCGTCTTCGCCAGATGAAGGGTCTTTCCTCATTTTTGGCGAATCTATCTTTTTCTTTGATTTTGCCACTTTGTCATTTTTACCATCGGATGCATCAGTTGCAGCATTACTCGAGTTTTGATGTTTGTTTGCTTCTTCCTGTATCTCCGGGTGCGCAAGCAAATATTCAGCGATCGTTTCCGCGCTGATTTCTTCGGTGCGACTTCTTTCGCGTAGTAGCATTACCGCCATTTGAGCAGCACGCGCCGAGAAACCCATCTCTACGATGAGCTGCAACGTTTCCGGCGAAATTTCCACATCATTAATAGCTTTATCGCGGAGCAAGGACTGCTCCCTCTGTCTATCTTCTCCTTCGTCCAAATATTTAGCTATATCGTTGTGTTCGATACATTCACACAATCCTCGTTCGTAGAATCCCGTTCCACCCTGCTGCGTTCCGCGAAAGCATCGCGCGAGTATTCTGAAGACTCTGACGAGCACATCTTTCGCGTAAAGCACCGATGAGAGCTGGGGCTGAATATCATCAATTTTTCCATCTTCGTTTACATGAAATTCGCGAGATATAGCACGTTCAATTGTAAATGCGACGTGAGCGCACTCTTCGTGCAAAGAAACACCCAAATCTTCAGGCATCTTGCATTTTCCCAATCGCTTAGAGACTTCCTCCGTTGTGTATGCCGCCCGGAAAGAGCGGCCAAGAATATTCCAGCCGTCTTGCATCATGCGATTCTCGAGCTCTTTCACCCAATAATCGCAGTCGTTTGCATTTTCAAAATCAATCTTGTGTCTTTTCTGCTTTTTCGATTTGTTCGATTTGTTCTTGGAGCCGTCGCTTTCATCGCCGAGCTCTCCAAGTCTACTAAGCAATAATTCCCAGTCCACTGTTATCGGAATAGATGCCGCTGTATATAATTCACATCTAGTAATCATTGTTGGAAATGCTTGGAGGTTCGATAATTTCTCAAAGAAAGAAATTATGGTAGAGATGCAGATATTTGCGCTATGCAGACACGCATCCACAATCTGCCCGTTCGGCGGCGCCTTTACGATTTCTGTTTCCGTGACAGAAACACGTTTTAATAAAACTCCGAGTTCTATAACTTCAGGTAGAATAGCGCGCGAAATAAGATCAATGATGCCGTATTTTCGTGCGAGAACGATTGCCGGGGCAAAGGCTCGACGGCTCTTATCTCGGCGCTCAGTAGAGTATCCGAGAACGGAGGTAACTACGCGTACATATTCTTCAATTTCGCTGAATATGAACAGAGAAGTGCATGGAAAGTTATCACCATCACCCAACTGCAAATTTTGTCTCTTATCGATGTATTCGCGAACATCTCTTTTCACTTTCGCGATTTCTTCGTAGCTCTGAAACATTATGTCTTCTATTTGCAACAAAATTGTTGCCACGGAGGTCCACTGTGTCCTCTCGTATACTTTAGATTTCTCTCTACTTCGCACCCAAGAAGGAGTCGCGGGTGCCGGTCGTGCTATGATGACAAAGGCACTAACAATGGCTGCTTTGAGCCGCTGGAACGATTCCCGCGTCCATCGAGCCGTTTCGGCGTTCCGAAACGCTGCAATGCTTGTAGAATCGTCATATTTAACTTCTCCGTCCACTAGAATTAAGTGACCCCTTAAAAAGTCGATGGAAGAAAGTGCGCCACCGTGAGCGCGACAAAGATCGAGAAGCCTTTGATAAAAGGAGCCCAAAGCTACTGGAGACATTCTGATCATCGTCGAAAAAAAGTTTGTGGCATTCTCCAAACGTTTGCAAATGGAATTCATTTCGCGAAAGCGATCAGTTCTGCATTCGCTATCGACTTCCCCCAACTTAGACATTTTACTCAGTCCGGACTCATTGAAGTCTTTATTTCTCGCTTCAAAATCTATCAAAACATAATTCAACGCCTCATCAAAGGCAGAACAGAATTTCTCTGGGTCTCTTAATGCCAATTTACGCAGTAAACTCGAAAAGTTATTCCCAGCAACCGATGTTGGAAACATATTTGGCAGATTATTCGAGACAAAAATTTTAGTAAGTACTTCAACTCCGCTCAGATTCGACTCGAATATACTTTGTGAGTTGGAATTATTATTATTCTTTGTCGTCGTCGGAACTTGTCCTCCTGCTGTATTATTCATTGTTCCATATGTTCCACCCGTTTGTTGTTGTTCAGGAGGAGGACGTCGACCCCCTATCGTCGAAGCGTCGTTTTCTTCTAACTCTTCCTTTTCCTTCTCCTCATCACGATCAAACCTTATAAGTGAGGACCTCTCCTCACGATGAGGACCTCTCCTCATCATGAGGACCTCGCCTGGTCTGTGCGCTAAAAAACGATGGACGAGCTCATTTGTCTCCATGATACCTTCCAAGAGACGCGTCGCATGCAGAATGAGGTCGTGAAGAAATTTTCCACGCGCTACTACTGCTTTATTGCGCTCGTTATGATGATATCTATGTAACGAAGAGTTATCTCCTGACTCCGCATTATTTTTGTCATCTGAGTTTAAATCTGGTAAAGGTGGCAGTATGAGCCATCCGCGCTCGGCCATTTCCTCGGGCTTTTTGCGAATATCGCATTCCGAACACAGCTCAATGACTCTAATCTCCGCATCTTCACCTTTGGTATCATCTTTCGGAACGGCAAGACACGTTCGCCAAGCGCTCACGGGTGATTTTGATGCATGAGGTGATTTTTTGCAGTATTCGCAGCGCTTTTCGCACGTTTTCCGGATCTCGTCAAAAATTTTGTAGAGCATTTCTACGCCGTCCTTGCGAAGATCAGGCACGTGTCTTAATAACTCATCTATGTTCGTTCCGATCGCGGTGGCTACGTCTGGGGCACTCAAAGCTTTTTGATAAATTTGCTTCGTGAAAGCTGGACGCATGACCTTTGACAATATGCCCCGCTCGATTACTTTCTTCTTCCCATCTTTGTGCAGACACGTTGCCGATATGACTTGAGGCGCAACGCACAAAACTTTTGAGTTATTCGCGATGGATTCATTTTCTAACGCGCTAAATAAAGCGTCAAAAACTCCCGCACTTTCGAGTTTGACGTAGCAGGTTGGATCGTGGTTGAGGTAATCGGTTACTAAAGAAGCGAATGTTGTCACGCCACTTCCCCCAAATTTCTGAGCGTTATCAAAAACCAGACGCATAGCTTTGTTGAGCCCATTGGGACCATCAAGACCGGCTGCGTAAGCATCCTGAGGAACCGTTGGACCGAATATTGCAAACGCCAAGGCACGTGTTAACGCTTTTATCAACACGCGGCGGCTGTAGGCGACGTAACTAGGTAGAACGACATCATTCGCTGTTAGGCCTTCTCCCTTTATGGTTTTCTCAACAATATCCACGCTGGTGCCGTCGCCAGATTTCCGTCTTTGTGATGGAGTACTTTCTTTGTCATCATCTACTGACGTGACGTGCGATTTCTTGCGCTTTGAGCCAGAACCTGGCGCCGCATGTGAATCCGTATTAGCGACAGACAATAACTTTGCATCGTTCTTATTCTCTATATTTTTCATCGAAGCGCCCGCGCTTCTGAGTGATTCGCAAATCTTGTCGTATTCCTTCAGAGACGTTTCAATTTCTTGGCGTAGCCTCAAGCACAGTAACGCAACACCGCCGGACTCACGAAATATTCTATTCGAATCTGCGTTATAATCTAATATCATTTCTAGCGAATGCGCAAATATAGCTACGAAAGGTATATGGTCGCTGCGTTCGTGCTCGAACAACTTCAAGAGCGGTTCGAGCGCGTTTGCATCACGCAATACGTTGCAGCCTGTCGCAATCGTGCTAAGATTCGCGAGAAGTGCGAAAACTGCTTCGGCAAGGGTAGATGCTTCTATGCTTTCGCTGTTTGAAATGTCAAAATACCGAAAACTTTCTTCTGTTCCCGTGTTTTTCTTAGTCGACTTCTTTCCTCTTCCTCTCTCTTCTGGAGAGTCCGTTGCCGTATCGAAATATTTCTTCGAAAGGTCTGGCGCGTTCACAAGTTTTTCCACTGAAATAGTGAATAAATTCTCCAAGATCGTTGCAGACTTGTGCGTGCGCAAAACTTCCACGGCTGCGGAAGATGTATCTCGTTCGTTTACAAGAGCCGAAATTGCCCATGCAGCTACTGACGCGTCGGTACTAAAATCACTCCCCGCGTCTTCTCCTCTTCCTCTTCCTAAAGACGGCAGCGGCGGCTCGCTATTACTGTTGTGTGTGTTTCTTTTAATGTTTGTTATTCTATCGTCGAGTTGTTGAACGAGTTCCGAAGCCTTTTCTTGCATCGTTGACGTCTGAAAAACCAGTCGCCTCATCTCCTGTGACGGAATCGGCGTTTTTGTGGGAGTGTAGTTGCGATCATACGAAACATCTTCCGTTGAATCGCCGAATTGCAGCAGAGTTGCCAGTGCGAGGTTTGCGACGTTTACTCGCGCGTCTTTTAGGTAGTGCGTGTTTGTTTGCGCATCTCTTGCCGCAAACGACGACCATCGAAGAGTCCAGAGCTTCTTAAACACTTCTTCTTGAAGTTTAGTCCGTTTATTGAACCCTTCTTCTTGGACGCGGAGTCGGCTATCTATGACCGCTTCAACGGCACTTTTGGGTTTGCTACTATCTACTTCACCTCGTTCCTCGATACTCTCGACGATTTCGTACATTCGCGAGACATTGGATTCGTCTAAGACGTCGAATACAGAAGATTGACCGTCCTGAATGCCGTCTTCGTTATCCACGCCGAATAGGAAATCAACTTTCAAATCTGGAAATGAGTTTTGCACCTCTGTTCTTTTCTCGTTCTTCTTCTTGTTCTCATTCTCATCATAATCGTTCATTCTCGCCAAAATTAACAACCGCATCGTCAACCCATCGCACGGCACAAACCTATTCACTCTCGTGCCGGGCGTTTTCTTCGCAACCGAGTGAATCGTCAGCAGCGCTTCGTACGCGACTTCAAAATCTTCGCGATGTAAAAGCTTCGTCAATTGTTCCAACGAATTGTACACGTGCTTATTCCAGCACTCGTCTAAAATTGCGCGCGTACATCGCAAAATCCACAGCAACGTCTTCTTCCTTTTCATTGAATCCCTTTTTCGTCGTTCTCTTCTTTGTCGCGAGTCGTCGTCTACGCACTCCTCGGCATTTTCACCGCTTCCGCCAACCCCACCTCTCGCTACTTCCCCGCACGCGATCAAAAACGAGCACACGTCTTTCTTGGAGATGTAATTCGGCGCCGATTCGTGCGCTATCCTCGTTGCCGAAAAATGCGTTTTTGAATCCTTTTTTGCCGCAGTAGTCGTAAAACCACTCGTCGCGTTTGACAAATACGAGTCAAACGCGTTAAACACGTCCACCCAGTGTAAAAACTCGCCTTTCCCCAAGTGCCAAACGAATTGCGGGCTCAAATCGTCCGCGATTGCGCTCGAGATATCGACGACGCGATCATCGTGATGCAATTCTTCTTTGTCTTCTTCTTTTTCCCCCATGTCCTTCTCGTCCAAAGTCGTCAACGCGTTTTTGTCGTCGGTTGTTGTGTACGACAAGATTTTCGCAATCAACGCCGACATTCGCGGGGACTGTTCGTTTGTTTTCAAGAGAGAGAGAGAGAGAGAAAACGCCGTCAGAGGTAAAGAAAGAGAGAGAAGAAAGAAGAACGAAAGGAAGAAAACGACTTTAAAGAAAAGCGATGAGAGGGGAAACACGCACCGCGTCGAAAGTGCGCGCCGGTTTCGCCACTTTCCCCATTTCTTCTTATTTACTCTTCTGCGTTAAATGTTCTCTCTGCGTGATGTGATGATATAACCGTATTCTGAATGATGATTTGTGCTCTTCTCACAGTGTTCTCGCGATGATGTACTTTTCTCACACAAACGAGAAGAGAGAAAAAGAGAGAGAGCGCAGAGAGTCGTTTCTCCCCAACTTTTCGTAGAGTTTTAAAAGGAACGCCAAACGCGAAGCGCGCGCAAAGCGTGGTCGTTTTTGAGTTTTGTGTGTTGTGTGTGTGAAATGGTGTAATTTGTTTCATTACATTATGGCGCTTTTTGCTCTGTCTGTTTTGCAAAAAAGTTGCGATTTTTTCAAAAACTCTGTCGTTTTTTTTCATAAAAAGCGCTAAAAAATATCAAAATCAACTCTTTTCTCTATGGCGGCGAGAAGAGCGATTGCTTCTGCGAAGATGATGACGACGACATCACCGTTATCATCGACGAGGACGACGACGAAGAGTATCGTTACCGTCGCATCGTCGGCGTCTTTTTCTTCTGCCTTTGCGCAAACGCCGCCGCCATCGCGCAACAATCACAACAATCATAACGGTTCGATGATGACTTCTTTTTCGGGAAAGTGGACTCGGCGTCACGGTTCTCACGACTTGTCCTCCTCTTCCTCCTCCTCTCGGTGTTTTACCACGACTACTAGTACTACTACGACTGGTTGTCGCCGTCGTCGTCGATCTGAAGCGTCGAGCGTGATCGCGCGATCGTACGCGTCGTCTTCTGAAATCGATGATAAAAAAAAACTCTTGGTCGCCGCGCCGATGGTGTACGTCGCAGGCGAAGAGATGACAAAGTACGTGATGGACCTGGTCAAGGAAAAATGGATCGCGCCCGCGGTGGATACTTCAAAGTGGGAACATTTTGATTTGAGCGCGAAAAACAGGGACGAGACGAACGATCAGGTGTTGAAAGACGTCGTTACGGCTGGGTTTAAGTTGAAAGCGATATTTAAAGAGCCGACGATTACGCCGACGGCGGACCAAGTGAAGCGACTCGGGTTGAAGAAGACGTGGGGGTCGCCTAACGGCGCCATGCGAAGAGGGTGGAATGGGATTACTATTTCTAGAGATACGATTCATATCGATGGGATTGAGTTGGGGTATAAAGGTCCGGTGTTGTTTGAGAGACACGCGGTGGGCGGGGAGTACGCGGCTGGATGGAAGAATGTTGGGAGAGGGACGTTGAAGACGACGTTCATCCCGAAGGACGGGCCGGACGCCGGGAAGGAGATTGTGGTGGACGAGAGAGAGTGCAAAGACGAAATTTCCGCGGTGGTGACGTACGATAACGCGTACGATAACGTCCACAATTTAGCCAAGTTTTTCTTCGAGAGGTGTTTAGAAGCTGGCGTAAAACCGTACGTGGTCACGAAGAAAACCGTCTTCAAATGGCAAGAACCGTTTTGGCAAATCATGAAAGACGTTTACGACAGCGACTTCAAAGCGAAATTTATCGCGCAAAAGATCGTCGCCGAGAAAGACGCCGAGTTAGTGCATCTCCTCTCCGACGCCGCGACGATGAAATTGGTCCAATGGACCCAAGGGAACTTTGGCATGGCTGCGCACAACTACGACGGCGACGTCTTGACCGACGAGTTGGCGCAAATGCACAAATCCCCCGGTTTCATCACCTCCAACCTCGTCGGCGTCGCTCCAGACGGCACGTACATCAAAGAATTCGAAGCTTCTCACGGCACGGTCACCGATATGGACGAAGCGCGCTTACGAGGCGAAGAAACGAGCTTAAATCCACTCGGCATGGTTGAAGGTCTCATCGGCGCCATGAACCACGCCAGTTTCACACACGACACGAAAGAAAACCACCAAAAAATGGTCGATTTCACCACGAGCATTCGAAACATCATGCACAAACTCTTCCGCGAAGGTAAAGGGACGCGAGATTTATCCGGCCCGTCCGGCGCGACGACCGAACAATTCATCGATCGCGTCGCGAACGAGTTAAAAAAGAACCACCACGCGTAAGAACGAACGAGCACGCAAAGAGAAAAAATCGACTTAAAGAGAGTTTAGAGAGAGAAAGAGAGAGAGAAAAGACCACGCGCGCGCACACACACACATATTTATAAAGAAAACGCACGCCGTAAAACGCTACTACTAATAAAAGACTAGTGAAAAACTGACTTCTTCTTCCTCTTCTTCTTTCACTTTAGCTGCTCGACTCGTTTTGTCTGATAACAGAGCTCGTTGTTGTTGTTGAAAATTTTCTCTTTTTTCGTTTTTTTAATTTTCTGATGTTTTTTGTCCTTTTTCTTCAAAATTTGGAGAGCGCAACACGATCAGGGCTTTCCCCATCACATCCTCATCTTTCAAGAGGTATACGAAACAAAACCAGACTTAAAAAGAATCTCTCTAACAAAAGCAACAGCAGCAAGAGATATAATGTCTTCATCCTCGTTCGCGGCGTTGGCGTCGAAACCCGCGGCGGAGAAGGAAAAAGCATCGGTCCCGGAAACGCCTCCGTTGCATTCGGTACAGATCGACGGCTCGGTGATTCTGCAAATCGCGAAGCACGCGCGAGATTCGCAACCGTCGTTAGTGACTGGACAATTGCTCGGTTTGGACGTTGGGTCGACGTTAGAGGTGACGAGTTCGTTTCCGTTTCCGTCGCAATCGTCTTCGGAGAATAACAACACTAACGAAGACATTCAGGAAGAAGAAGGGGCGCATTATCAGTTGGAGATGATGCGAATGTTGCGAGAGGTGAACGTGGACAATAACACAGTCGGGTGGTACCAATCGACGACTATGGGGTCGTATTTTACCGAAGAGTTGATCGAAACGTTTATTGATTACGCGGAGAGTATTGAGAGGTGTGTTTGTATAATTTACGACCCTACGGTGAACGATTCGGATGGCCAGTTTGGATTGAAAGCTATTCGCTTGACGGATGCGTTTTTGAAGACGCACAAAGAAGTGAACGGAAAATTTGAAACGAGCAAGATTAAGGATCGAGGACTGAAATGGAGCGACGTAATCGAGGAGGTACCGATGGTGGTGAGTAATTCGGTGTTGGTGAGCGCGATGATGAAGCAGTTGGACGCGAACGCAGACGGAAAGATTGAACGAGACGAGAATAAATTAACTGAGGAAGATTTGAATCGATTACACTTGAACGCGAACACGTTCACGACGAAAAGTTTGGAGTTTTTGAGCGAGTCAATGGACGATTTAGGGAGCGAACAGCAAAAAGTGGCGTATTATCATCGAGCGAACCATCGGTTGCAGCAACAAAAGAACGTGTGGTTGCAAAAGAGGAAAGCGGAGAATGCGCAGAGAGGAAAGAGCGGGCTGGCGCCGCTGAGCGAAGAAAATCCAGACACGAGAACGCAGAACGAACCGAGCAGATTGGAAACGTATTTGATTTTTAACCAGGTTAATCAGTACTCGAAACAGTTGGACGAGCACAATGCTATGGCGGCGGCGAAATTGAAGTTAGTCTCGAGCGTTCGGGCCAACGAACAACAGTAGAGAGATGAAATAATTAGTCATAGAAGAGGGGGTCTTTTTAGCCGTGTGTATATTTACATACTATTATTTTGTTCTTATTTCTTCTTCGCCGCCGTGACGTTGAATTGGAAATGAATGATATCGCCATCTTTAACGACGTAAGTTTTACCTTCTTGTCTGTACTTCCCGGCGGCTTTCACTTCCGCCATCGAATTTGTCGTTGAGATTGACTTGAAATCCTCAAACGAGCACACCTCTGCTTTGATGAAGCCCCTCTCAAAATCCGTGTGAATCACCCCAGCCGCTTGCGGCGCCAACGCACCCTCTTGCACTGTCCAACATCTCACTTCTTTCTCGCCAGCGGTGAAGTAGTAAATCAAATTCAGCTCCTTGTAGCCTTGTACGATCATTTTCGGCAAGATTGACTTCGCGTTTTCGTTTTCTTTTTCAAACGCTTCTAAATTTTCTTCGCCTATATCAAACGCTTCTTGCTCGTATTCGACTGACGCTGGAATCATCGTCCCTCCGCCGTGTTCCTTAATCCACGCGTGAATTTTTACCAACCATTTGTTTTTCTTCCGAATGAAGTCCTTCTTCGTCAGGTTGACAACATAGATCATCGGTTTCGTCGTGATCAAATTCCCGAGTTTCACTTTGATCATGTCAATTTCTGGAGTGCTAAACTCTCCCGATCGAATAGGTAAATCGTTCGATAACATCTGCTCGACTTTCGCCATGGTATCCTTAAAAAGCTGAGACAGTTTCATCCCGTTTGATTTCTTCACGTCTCTCTCCTCGTCCGTAATGGCTCTCTTCAACGCCGCTAAATCCTTCGCGCACAACTCGTGGTTGATAGTTTCTAAATCCCGTATCGGGTCGACGGAGTCGTCCACGTGTATCACCTCGTCGCTATCGAACGCTCGAACGACGTGGTAAATGCCATCCACAGCTTGTATGTGCGAAAGAAAGTCATTGCCTAATCCCGCGCCTTCGCTCGCGCCGCGAACAAGCCCCGCTATATCCGTCACGTGCAAAAACGCCGGGTACATCGACGGCGGTTTCCACAGGTTGCACAAGTATTCGTATCGCTCGTCAGGCACCGGACACCGACTCTCGTTCGGTTCGATGGTACAAAACGGGAAGTTCTCCGCCGCGGCGAGCGCTGTCTTCGTCAAAAGGTTGAACAAACTGCTCTTCCCGACGTTCGGTAAACCAACGATGCCCATTTTCAGATTATTCTTCACTCGGCCGAACCGAGCGGCCGTGAGTGGTAGGTGTTCCTCTTTCTTTTTCGGCGGCGGCATCCTCTTTGCGCTGCTCCGGCTGCTGAAGGTGTTAAAGTGCTGTTGTTTATGTTGTTGTGATGATACACGCTGAACCAGAAATAAAAACGCTCTTTTCCCTTTCTCAAGATTGCGCATTAATCAATCAACTTTGCGTCGTCGTCGTAACTCTCTCTCTCTCTCTGTCCCTCCCCGACGACGGTTGAGAGTGAAGTTTTTCCCGTGATGTGATGTGACAAATTAAACTCTTGGGAAAGTCAAAGCAAATTTTCTCTTTATCTCTCTGCATAAAAGACGCGCTGGTTTTGCGCTCCTCCAAGACTCGCGAATCGGGCAGAACATATCAGAGAGCATCGAACCCGCCACTTATTACACGCGCATAAAAGGTGTGAGTCTTTTACTCATCGATGATGACACCATCAGTAGTACTCTTTAAAATGGGAAACACAATCTTGGACCACATCGAGCGCCAAATGAAACTGCCGGTGCAACTGTTCGTGGAGGAACACTTTCGAGGAAAAAGCGCGATAGTATTGACGAAGGTTTTACCGTCGTTAAAATTGAAAAAGAATGACGCGAGTTTAGAAGTCACGAGCACGTTTTTCGCGTACGTTTTGTTCGCGATTACTTTTTGCCTGTGCGCGACGGTATTGAGCGTGTTGCTTTCGCCGAAAATTTTCAGAAAGTATTGGGCGCGCGTGTCTGATCCGGATAAGAAGATTTGGCACACGAATATGGACACGTATTTTCCGGCGTTTTTCGTGACCTTGTTCGCGTTACCGGCGATATTGACGTTTGATGGTGGCGATGGGACGAAGTTTGTGCATCGCGCTTCGTTGGATACGGTTCGGGCGTGCGGTTTAAGTTTGGGGTACATGGCGTGGGATTTAGCGGTGATGTTGGAAGATCCGAAAGGGCAACAGGCCACGTACGGTGGCAAGAAGGCGTATTATTTGTTCATCGTCCATCACGTGTTTTCTATTTGCATTTGGCCGTACGCCGTTCTCGCCGGGCGGTGCGTCTATTTCGTCAATTTCTTTCTCGTGAGCGAAGTGACGAATTCGAACATGAGCACTCGATGGTTTTTGTTGAGATGCAAGTTAGAAAAGAGCACTTTTTACGTCTTGAACGGGTTAGCTTGGATTCCGTTGTTTCTTGGCGTTCGAGTGTTGGTGATTCCTTTGATGTTGAAGGCGTTCATTTTTGGCTCCTGGAACGCGTTGAGCATCGGGGAGAAAATCGTCGCGTTTACCACGCTGCCGATTCCGAGCATGTTGAACGTCTACTGGGCGCGAATGATTGTTAGGAACGCGCTCAAGTATTTAGTCACCGGGAAGGATCCAGAAGATTCGAGTAGTAGCGATGCGGCTCCGATGGGAAACACGAAGAAGACGAACTAATTTTCACGTCGACGAAAAGAACGACATTCGAGGCGAAACCGAGGGAAAGATGAAGATGATGATGAAACAATAGCAATAGATATATACAAATTGTAGCCAGCAGTAATTACAAAAAAAGAACTTTTACTAAATGATGATATTTTTTTTATACGAACTCTAATTACGCGAAGATCCCGTGGCCCATGACCTTCTCCGCGACCGTGGCCGCGACTAAACCAATGATGGCCATTCTGCCGTTCGTGATTTCAGCTTCCGGGGTAAAAATCCCGTACGGTTTGGACGACGGCTTCGACGTGTACTTCTCCGCATTTTGCATCGACGGCATAAACGAAGCCGCGGTGATCAATAAACTCGCAAAAACGAGGGAAAACACGTGGTCGTGCAATTGCGCGCCGAACGTCTCGTGGTTGTAAGATTGCAATTCCGCCCCCATGGCGGCAACGAAAGCCACCATCCCGGCTCTGCAGTTGATCACCTCGGGCGCCCACCCGGCGAAGCCCATTATTTCCTTGAACGTTTCCGGTTTGTTTTCCGAGTACGTTTGTCCGTTGTTCATCGTCGGTGATTCCGCGCGTTGCATGGCGGAGTCGATGTCAACCATGTCGGATGATGATGATGACGTCGTCGTAGAATCCATTTCATCCATCGACGCGGTGTTCTTCACGATCATTGAAGACGAGCGAACGGATTTCTTGGTCGATTTTTGCGACGATCGAAGAGAGGCAGACGATGCCGTGGAAGCAAATTGAGCGGCAGAGAGAGAAAACATTTTGATTAGTGTTGTTATTGTTACGTGCGTGAGAAGTAATGAGGTCGTTAAAAGCCACGTGTGACGTCGTCCATTTTCTTTCGTGGCCCAGAACGCTCGAAAAAGAGAGATTTTTTGCCTTCTCTTAAAAGAAGTATTTTTGAAGCATACCAGGTAGTACTACTACCAGAGAGTAGTATTATTAAAAACCAACGATGTTTACATTCATTCTCTCTCTCTCTGTCTTTCTGTGTGTTTGTGTGTGTGTGTGATGGTATGCGCGCGCAATGTACATGTGAAACTCGGTTTGGTGTTGTTGTCGTTCCCGCCGCCGAGGCTACTGCCGAAAAGCTGATTTTTCATTCCTTTTACGCCAACCCGTATATGTGAAAGTGTTCGAAAAGATGGCCAAAGTTCGATAATATCCACGCCATGGTCTTTAAGAAACACGTTTTGGTGAAATTGATGAGCCAGCCTAAATTGCCGATTCTCCAGGCTTGCAATAAACCCAACCCGACCGAGGCAACGGTGAAGATTAAACCGTATAAAGCGATGGATTCGTTCAGGCGTTGGAGTTTGACTTCGACGGCGGCTTGGATCAAGTTTGTCGTTCTGGAGAGCGCCGCGGAGAGGATTTCGGCTTGTTCTGAGGCGAAGAAGATGGTGGATAGCGCCGGGTCTAAGCGTTTTTTCACGAAGAGAGGAAGGAATCGAGCGCTATAGCTCAATCGTTTCAACTGCGCTTCGGTGAATTTAAGCTCGATGATTTGTTGGTACACTTGCGCGGAGAGCGCGAGCATGCGCGTTTTCGCTACGACGTCGGCGACGGCGGATTCGAGGTCCGCGACTTGCGTTAACATTTCTTGTTGATTGCGGTAATCCGTGTTGGACGCTCTCGATTTTCTCAACACCGAGGAAACGGTATCGTATTGGATTTGCAATTGCGCCAACGCTTGTCGTTTTGCTTTGGCTTTCGGTAATCGAGAGAGAATCAGCAATCGATACTGCTCGATAATAGTCAAGCGTTGAATTTGACGCATGGCGCGATCGAAGGTTTCTTTCCCCGGTGGGACAGTGACTAAACACTGCGTGCCACCGTCCTCGTCGAGTTGATAGTTGACGTAAATCTTCGCGCCGTCTCCGAGACTGGCGCCGGCAAACGCGCCCACTTCCCAATCCAATTCGCTATCTCGAAACGTTTCTTTGGACGCGCCTTTCGTACTCGACGTCGTCGTCAACGGGTCTTCGAAATACGACGAGTCTCTGGACATGACTCTCGATGCTAACGCTTGCCTCGCGGCTTCTAATTGTCTCAACGCCGTTCTACTGTTCGCGTCGCTCGATAAGTCCACGTCCTCGAACAACGACCGGGACCGCTGTAAATCGTTGGAAACCACGCCGGCGTCCGCGACAATCTCGCTCGGATCGTGCGCACTATTTTTATCCGCCACTCCATTCAACGTCAACCACTCTCCATTCAACGTCTCTCTGTCTATCGTTTCCGCGAAGGTTTCTCGGTCTAACCTGACTACGAAATGTTGAATCAAAAATACTTTCCCGGGAATATCCGCCAACCAATTGGTCGGCAACAACCAACTCCAAGGTTTAATCGGCGCCGAAATTTCATCCTGCAATCGCCCGGGACCACTCAGCGTTAACGTTTCAAACTCAGAGTGTCTTTGCAAACGACAATTAAACCCAGCGCCTAAATCCAACACCACGTCCGACCACCCTCTCGCGACGCCGTCCAAAACGCTCGTCACTTTCCACGCCGGCGTCGTATAGTGCGACAACAAACTCTTAATCGTTTCCCGATACGCCTCCCCTTCCTCTTTGGTAAACTTCCCAGTCTCGTCGTACTCTCTCATCCACGCCAAGTGCAACACCTCCCCTCCTAAAGGCACGAACGGTCTCGACCTCGTCTCCGCCGACAGCGCTCTGCGTTGCCCCAACCCTCGATCGATCCGCTTCTCGTTCGCCCGCTCCACTTGCTCTTGCACGATTGGATCGACCATCACCTCTGCGCCTCCTCCTCCGTTTACTCTCATTTCTTCTCCTTCTTCTACTGCTACTTTTTGTATCGGCGTCCCGATCGGTAAAACGTCGTCCAAGAGCACCCCGGATTTCAGCCGGAGGTGGTCTGCGATTTCCTGGCACTCCTCGTCTTCGCTTCCGCACTCTTCTTCTTCTTCTTCTTCTTCTTCTGAGTCGTCGTCCACGGTTTCCGCGATTCCTTTCGTCGTGTTCCAAACTCTGTTTTTATTCTTAGTATTCTCGTCGTGACTCCTTTCGCCGCCGCCTGTCGTCTTCACCCTGGTCCTACTCCTCCTCTGCCGCTGTAAATGATAATAATCAGAATCAGAACGACAAGAAGACGACGACGTCGAGCAACTTCCAACGAACGACGACCGACCGATGAAACATCCTTTACTCGTGTCACTCCTGCTCCTCTCTTCTCGGCGACGAGAAAGCCCGGGCGCTCTGACCACCGATGATGCCCCCCGGACGACAGATACGCTCGAGTACAACATTTTAAGTCTGTTAGTAGATATGGATATAATGGAGCACAAAAGCTCTTGAAAAACAAGTTTACTTAAAAGAGTAAGCAGTACAGACTGACGAGTAAGAGATAAGCACTTACAAAGCCAAATTTGAGTAAGAGATAAGCACTTACTCAGTACGAAATTCTTACTATAACACCCTAAATACCTAAATAAAGCAAAAGCAAAAAAGATATCGTCACAAGCGAAAAGACGAGAGAAAAGAGCGCGAGAGAAGAGAGAGAGATGCTGGACGAGCGGGGGCCGTCCCCTCAACAAGATCGTCATCGGGGAGGAGAGACGCCAATAAAGAAGAAGACAAAAGAGAGCGATGACGAGGAAGAAGAGTTTGGAGAGAAAAGAAGAAACCCGCAGGACAAATCGCACTTAGCGTATCACGACGAACGATTTCAGTGCAGAAAATGCGCGCGAAACGCGTCGTGTTTTGCAGTGCACAAAGCGACGCAAAGGATGATTACGATCGGGAAGAAGACAAGTTTAACGACGAGAGCGAGGAATAAGAACAACAACAACAGCGACAAAGGGCGGTTGAGAGGGCAACGGGCGAAGAGGAGGGATTTTGAAGCTGGTTTTGGTGGTGCTTCGTCGTCGTCGTCGTCTTGGTCTCGCGAGGACGACGACGAAGAAGAAGAAGAAAAAGAAGGTTTAACGACGACAGAAAAGACAACTGCAAGAACGAAATTAAAAGAATACGCGTACGACGACCCGCGGTACGAATTGAAGAAACTGAAAGATTCCGGCCATCGACCGACGATGAAGACGTACACGTCTTTGATCTGCGCGCTCGGGAAACAGAATAAAGCGAAGGAGGCGGAAGAGATTTTCAATCAGGAAGCCAGAGTGGAGTTTGATTGCGACGCGGCTATATTTAACGCAATCGCGCACGGGTACTGCGAAAATGATCAACCGGACGAGGCGATGCGGTTCGTGGATTCGTGGGTGGAGGAGATTGGTTTGTGCGATCGACCGGATATGGAAGGGATGAAGGATAAAATAGCGAAACCGAATCGAGCAACGCATCCGGAGATTATCAACGCGTACGCGAGGAACGGCGAATATAGAAAGGTTTATCGAACGTTACGGATTATGGAGGAGAAGCATTTAGTCGTGCCGTCGGAACGGACCTACAACGCGTTCATAAAAGGATGCATAGAAAACAACGATCCCGAAGAAGCGGAGACAGTGATTGAACGATGGAACAATGAAAAGTATGATTTAGAGAAGATGGCGAGTAAATTAGTCACGAAACCAGTCGCCGCGTCGTACGGAATGGTCATCGATTACTACTGCAACAACGACGACATCGGGAAAGGACGAAAACTGCTGGAGAAAATGCGATGGGCGAACGTGGCGCCGTCGTTACCGATTTTCAACATGCTGTTGAAAGGGTACTTGAAATCGGGCAATCCTCGAGCGGCGGAGGTTATTTTCAGAGAGTTACAAGGCGGAGGGTCGTGGGATATGGAGAAAATGCGCGTAAAACCGGACGTTCAAACGTACACGATGTTTCTCGAGTATTGGGCGAATTCTGGAGACACGGAAAACGCCGAACGATATCTCACCGCCATGCGCAAAGATAAAAACAAAATCAAAATCGATTCGTTCGTCATCGCCTCCGTCGCCAAAGCCTACGCGCGCGCGTGCGACCCGGGGATGGCCGAAGAGCGGTGTAAATCGTTAATGGAGGAGTATAAAATCAAACCGCACGTGGTGCCTTTAACCACCGTGGTGGCGGCGTATTGTACCGACGGCGACACCGGCGAAGCCGAACGCGTCGTTCGCGAAATGATGGAAGACTACGACGTCAATCCAAACGAGCGCACGTTCTCGCACGTCATCTGGGCCCACGGCCAACGCGAAGACGTCGCGAGTATACGAAGAGTCGCCTCATGCATGATTGATTTAGGTTTCCGCATCGATCGCGGCGATACCAAAAACTCCTTGTTTCGCGCTTTACAAGAGTGCGGCTTGGGAAGAAACGCCGTCGAGAATTTGATTCAAGACGTGGCGAACCAAGACGTGATCCGTAAAAGACGCACGGAAAACGGAAACCAACGATTATACGACCGAAGTAACGACGAGGAAGTAAACACAGCCGCTCCACAAACGTCGCAGCAGCAGCAGCAGCAGCAACGACAACTGCAGAGACGTTCCATCGCCGTCGGCCAACGGGGCCGACGAGGCGGCGCCGACGCCAATACCAACAACGGAACAACGAGGCGCGCACCGAGAGCGTTCGGCCACGCGCGTCGATGCTTCGCGGCAGCAGCGTCGTCGTCGTCCGGAGGAGCAATAGCATCCTTTTGCTTCTGAACTCATGTATTTTATAATAGAGAAAACACCATTCAGCGCTTTCTACTACATAAAATCACAAATATCTCTTCTGTTTGCTCGTTTTCTTTTTCTTCATTATTCGCGCGCAGATGTGTGTTTACATATATACATCACTCCTGAATTGCTTTTACTAATAAAAATGAGACGAAAGAACGAGCATCCGCAGCGCGCGATGCACGCGAAAACGGTGGTGACGAGTGGCAGA
>Ga0257106_1000117_pt1 | contig 49055 bp, 31 predicted proteins | sample LP_taG_3_FD_190177 | JGI IMG/M metagenome (GOLD analysis project Ga0257106, IMG submission 190177) | Marine microbial communities from Northeast Subartic Pacific Ocean, Canada - LP_J_2011_P26_10m | ecosystem: Environmental > Aquatic > Marine > Oceanic | place: Canada: Northeast Subartic Pacific...
GTAAAAGACGACGACCAAGAAGAAGAAGAAGAAGACCAAGAAGAAGAGCGTTTCTTTGTTCACCTTGCAGTGCGGGTACTTCTTCGCGAAGAGGATGGCCACGTGGGAGGCGATAAAGCCAGCCCCACCGGTGATTAATACATTCTTTGGCTCGTACGGCATCTCTTTCTCCTCTCTTTTTTGTGGTGATGATTGTGCCTTCTCCCTGATTTAAGTTTGCTGATGTGTGTAGACTGTGACCCTTTTTTTAGAGCTCTGTTTGTTGGACGAAAAAATCAGAATCGGTTTCGCTTGGAAAACAAAGAAAGAGTCTTCCCCCCTTTATTTTAAAAACAACTTTTGCGCGCCGCGACGCGCAAATTGCATCATCGATTATTCGTTTTTAGTTTTAAACAAACAACAACACAACCAGCATCCGCAGTCGTTGTTTTTGTTTTTGTTGTTGTTGTTGTGCGTGAAGCTCGTCTCTTATTTATCTATCAAGTAACAACGAACAGAAGAAATTTAGTAGTTTTTAAAACACGTTGTTCGTTAACAAAAAAAGGGGGGGAGCATAAATGTTGAAAGCGCAAAACAAGGAAAACGAGCAGCAGCAGCAGATAACGAAGAAAATGAACGCTTCGGAGGTGAAAGAATACAAAGAAGATGAAGATGAGGATGAAGACAAATCCAACAATCCTTTATGTGAGAACAGAGAACTCTCGGGTTGGTTCTTTAAAAAAGGTGAACTGTTGAACAGATGGAACGAGAGATACGTTTCTGTTGACGAGAAAATACGAACGCTTTCTTTTTACTCCTCTTCTTCGTCTCTCTCGTCGTCGAAACCGACGTCAATCGTGAGTTTCGACGCGTTGGAGAAATTTTCATCGAGGAAAGGAGGAGAGAAAGGGGAGGAGGACGCAATAATAATACGCGTGCAACTCCAAAACGGAAAAGATTTGTTCTTGAAAAGGAATAACAACCACCACCAACAACAACAACAACAACAGAAGAAGAAGAAGAAAAGTTATTTATTCAAAGAAGGAGGAGAGGAAGAATGGTGCGCGAAAATGAACGCACTTTTGAACCTGTTACCGACGCCAGAGTGTCGGCAGAAACGTGGCGGTGGTATTAGTAATACCACGCTAAGTGCGCTCAAGAACTCCTCGTCCGGAAAAGGCGGGATAGGTAAGATAGTCTTAGGCAACGCGAACGTCGTTGCTCGCGATAACCAACACCATCACGAAGACGACGACGACGGAAATATTCACATGAATACCAATCGAGGTGTAAACACGCCACCTTCTGCGACGCGTCGTCACATTGAGTACTGCGACGATGAAGAAGCCGATTTTGAAGCTTCGTCGACAGTTTCTTCCTCGTATTACGGGACGAGCGCTACTAAAAACGGCGCCGGTGACTCCCAAACCACAAACGACAGAGTGTTGGATACGTTTAAAGCCATGGAACTCGCCTTGCGCGCTAAAGACGAATTATTATCCGCTCAAACGCAGCTGTCCGACCGATTAGAAACGCAGCTAAAAGAAAAGGAACTTGAAATACAAAGGCTCACGAAGAAACTCAACGGAACGAAGGATTTGGAAGAAGCGTTTGACGAGGCAAACATGCGCGCTATGGAGATGGAAGACCAAGCCGCGATGTTATCGGTTTCAATCGATTCGTTAACGCGAGAGTTGGACGACGTGCGAGCGCAGAAAGCGGTCGTTCAGAACGCTTTGCTCCGAGAATCTGCGTTTATGCAGGAGCGAGAATACGAGATGAACAAAAAATTGAGCGACGTGACTTTGAAACTACAAAAAGTTGAAAACGAAAAGAAGCACCAAAAAGACGTGTACGAAACGACCGAACGGGAGTTGACGTTGAGCAGAGATCGTTTGCTCGCTGAAATCGCTCGCGAAAGAAGAAATCGAGGCATGTTCAGTCCAGAGCAACAGCAGCATCAACAACATCAAAGAAGACGAGCGATGAAACAACAACCGCGGGGCGGCGCACTCGCGAACGGCAGCATTAGTAACAACGTGGAAGATCAAAACAGCATTAATAACAACATTTCAGACCAGTTGAATGCGACGAAGGACGAGAGCCCAATACGCCAGATTTCGTTCGCGTCGCACACGCCGCTGAATCAGAGCATTGCGTCGCGCGACGACGAAGACGACGACGAAGGAGAAAGAGCAAACAACGCGTTTTACCGTCGCGCAGATAAAAATCTGAGCAAGCTTCTCACGCCCGAGGAGCACTCGTGTCGCGTACAATAATGATAATAATAAACGAATTCCTTACTGGTATGTATCACTACTACCACTACTACTATTACTTCTACTACTACCTCACATCGTTTATACACACGTGTTACATTTTGACGTTGTTGCTAATGACTCTGCTTCCTTTCAAGTCGCTGACGACGCCTTTCACAAAGTCCTCGTCCTTATTATCCTCGGCGAACTTCTTGACATAAGAACACGTCGGTAACACTGTGTACCCTTTTATTTTGGCCCACTCTAGCGCCGCACGCGTGATTGCTTTAGCCATTCCCTTCCCCCTCTCGTGCTCAGGCGTCCACGTGTGCGAAAACGCAACCATTTTTGACTTTGGCAACCCGATGTGTTCGTATAACAAATACGGCTGCGTTCCGTCTTCCTCTCCGTTAAACTCGTCTGAAGTCGAGAAAACGCCGCCTAACATTTCTAAATCATTCAACTGCAACTTCCCCGGGAAGCATTTCACGGTCACCGACGTCGTCGTCGTCGTTTCCCCCGACATCTTCTCTCGTTGTTTTTCTGACGAGTTTTACAAATGGAAATGGAACAAAAAACATCATAAACAACGAACGCGAAAATAAATCGAAGAGTAACACATGACGCGACTACCACCGACCAAGATTATGCGATAATGTTTGCTAACGTGACAACAAAATACGCCAAAGGGCAGGGATACTATTGCGGTAACATTTGTTTTGATGTCTTTATGAAACTGTTTGTGCTCGGGGGAATGTGTGGACGAGACGTTTGGAATAAAGGAGATATTCTTTACAAACAGAAATGTTTGGAGTTTAGAGTGGACCGCGTGAGATATAAAGAATCGACCCCACTCAACGACGACGACGACGACGACGACGAAAGCAATCTTTCTTCTGGAAACAGCAAACCAGTGACAATGATGAAAAATATCAGCGCGGATTGGTTAAAGTCCGAAATCGAGAAGCTGGAAGAGGTGTACGAGGCAGAAGTGCAAGTGAGCACTGGTTTAGTATTAGTTGAAGTGAAAACGAGACGAGTGGAATCGATTATGGTATTGAGAGCGACGATATCGAATCTGGTCGATAGAAATGGCGCACCTCTTGGAGCGAAATTTATACAGGAGCACACGGAACCGCGCGATTGTTTCTGTTGCTAGCAGCGATGTATTTCTACGCGCTAGCAGCGATGTATTTCTACGCACAGCTTAAAAAGTAACTACACAATGTACATATACACTAATCTTCACTTCTTCTTCTTCTTTTCGTCCTTCTTCTTTTCGTCCTCCCCTCCTAAAAACATCTTCTTCGCTTCTTTGAGAAGTAAGCCACACCAGACGACTTGCAAAGCCGTGAAGAACACGTTCAGAACCAACACACCCAAAACGACGCTTCTCGGCACTGGCAATTTTTTCATCTTCAACACGTGCAACGAATCTCTCCACGCACCGGAGCTAAACTGAATCCATTTGATAATTCGGAACCATACAAAAAACGCGCCAAATAACAAGGAATTTATCATGTTGACGAGTGGATACTTCTCCTTATAATCTGGAAAGAATCGCATGAAATCTACGACCGATAACGGCAACGAGGACGTCTCGCAAACGCCCATGAAATAAACCCCGTACCACGCCATGTACGGTAAAGTTAACATCCAGTAGCACAACAATCCCGTCATCGCGTGGTGCAACAACATTTCCACTGAATTCAACTCCGAGTTAAACAAAGATATGACAAAATCCCACGCCTGAAACGCTATTTGCACCTCTCCTATTTTCCTCACGTTTTCAGAAACTGGACCAAACAAACGTTCCTCCGCCGTTCGCGAAGATTGAAAGTGTTCGCTGAAATACCACGTGTTGATTCCATAATACGACACGTACGCCAAAGGAATAAAACAGGTCATCTGGAACGCGCCTAAAAACGACCCACCGTTTGCTTTTGCAATTGCCTTCGCGTCCACAAACTTGTGCATAAATCCACTCGCAAACACGAAGAAGAAGGAAAGGAATAGGAACCACTCGGAAATGTACACGAAGTCAATCTTCTCTCCCGGTTGCTGAGGAGCAGGAGAGAACAAACTGCCGAAGAAGCTATTCATGATGTGTGTGTGCGTGTGTGTGTGCGTGTGTGTATGTCTGCGTCGTTGATGTATTCGAGGGCGTATTCCCCGCGCTTTCGAGAATAAATACTAGATAAAACCAATTATTTAAAAAGTGACGACAATAAACGAATAAAGCGAGAATCAACAAAACAGGATGATGTATGCGGGAGTATCTCTCTTCATTTCTGCGATATAAATTTTACAACGATGACCACACCACTTTCTCGGGTCAAGGACCAATGTTCGGCTGCAATTCTTCTTTGTACGAGTGCATCATCTCCTTGACGAACTGTTTGGAGTGCTCTTGCGAAAAGTGCTCCAACGCGCCTTCGCCGAGTTCGTATTGGTAAGTGAAGTCGTTTCCAGAAGCCGCGGTGATTTTATCTCGTAAAAGAACGCGTCGAGAAACGAGCTTTGGTATGATTTCGCAATGCTTGCACTCAAAATCGTTGGACCATTTTCCTAATCCAGGTCCTTTGCCGTTATAGGAGGCTCGCATACCGAATCGTCCGAGCGCTCGAAACAGCGCTGATTCTTCCATCGTGCCTCCGTTAACTTGAATGATTGACGATATCGCGATAACGAGTCCTCTCCACATTTTTTTCGTTTTGGAAATGTGCTTGTCCACAAACTTGACGCGCGCGTCGATTGGCTGCGCCGAACGAAGAATGAACGACGTCGTCGACGTAGTCTCTGCACTTTTGCTCTTGCTCTGTTCCACTTGCGAGGTCACTCTTTGGACTTCTTTCAATTCCAAACCGAGATAGTCCATCAACCGCAACTGCGCTCGAGGCAAGATGTAACTCGCCACGTTTCTCACTTTCTTTCCTTTCATGATCTTTGCCATCGCTTCCGTGTACAACGCTCGAGGAATCGGCGCGTTGCCGTTCTTTTCCATTTGGAAGAGAAAGAACCGCGCGGCTTCCATCGTCAAGTGTTGCAACTCCTGACTCGATAAACCTATGTGCGCTTGCACATTCTTTTCGTTGGAAACCTTGATGGCTTCTTTAATCTCTTTGAGAATCTTTGACACCGGTGGATCGGACACCCCGACGTACGAGTGCGGTCGTCGCACTTCTTCTCTGTTATTCTCGTTGTCTTCATCAATCACGACATTTTCCTCCTCCTCTTCTTCTTCTTCTTCTTCTTCTTCTTCTTCTTCTTTACTCGCCTTCTTTTTCTTCGCACTCTTTACCGTAATCTTCGCCTTTTTCGACGCCGAAGTCGTCGTCGTCATCACTTTCGCCGGCGCGTTCTTCGCCACTTCGTTCACGTTTCTCTCTCGTTTTTTTCCTCCAGCAGATGATTTTTCCAATTTCTTCGGCGGCATTTTCTCTCTTTCTTTCTGTCTTTCTCTCTCTCTCTCTCTCTGACTCTCTCTGACTCTCTCTGACTCTCTCTCTGACTCTCTCTCTCTCTCTTTCTCTCCTGATGATGATGATGATGTGATAATAAGAAGCACAAGCGCGTTTGGAAGTTTTTGAAGATGAAGTTTTTGAAAAACGGAGAGAGACAACAGAAGAGAGAGAAGAGAAGTTTTTGAACATTTTTCACTCTTCTCTTCGATTTGACAGATTTGAAGATTTGAAGAGCGACTGACTGACTGAAGATTATTGGGGTGTTTGTAAAGTTTGTGACGGCTCGCGTCGTCCTAATAAAAATCTTCACATCTGCTCTCTTTGTTTTGTATCAACAGACAACAACAATAATGGCGACGACAACGCGCGCCAACACGATGATGCGACGCGGGGCGAACGCGTTAGCGCATCGATGGTATTATAGCAGTGGTGGTGGTATCCACGCGACGACCTCTTTCTCTTTCTCCTCTTCTGCTTCCTCTAAATTGTTGTTTAACAACAACAACGTCAACAACAACAACAATAACATCAACAACTACAACACGCAACAACAACAACTACAACAACAACAACAACAAAAGAGAGGTGTAGCGTACGACATCAACGCTCGGACGAAACCGCACTTGAACGTAGGGACGATTGGTCACGTCGATCACGGGAAAACCACGTTAACGGCGGCGATTACGAAAGTTATGGCAGAAGTTGGCGGTGCGCAAGAAGTCGCGTTCGATCAGATCGATAAAGCGCCGGAGGAGAAAGCGAGAGGTATCACCATCTCCACCGCTCACGTCGAATACGAAACGAAGAACAGACACTACGCGCACGTGGATTGCCCAGGTCACGCGGATTACGTGAAGAATATGATCACTGGTGCCGCGCAAATGGACGGGGCTATTTTAGTCGTCTCTGCGGCGGATGGACCAATGCCACAAACGAGAGAACATATTTTGTTGGCGAGACAAATCGGAGTGCCGAGTTTGGTCGTGTTTTTGAACAAGATCGATATGGTGGACGACGAAGAGTTGGTGGAGTTGGTAGAGATGGAATTGAGAGAGTTGTTATCGTTTTACAAGTTTCCTGGAGATGATATTCCATTCGTTAAAGGATCGGCGTTGCACGCGTTGAAAGGGACGAACGACGCCATTGGCAAGGAAAAAATTTTAGAATTGATGGACAAGATCGACGAGTACGTGCCGACGCCAGAAAGAGCGTTGGATAAGCCATTTTCCATGCCCGTAGAAGACGTGTTCTCTATCCAAGGGAGAGGCACGGTGGCGACTGGAAGAATAGAACAAGGGACGATTAAAGTTGGCGAAGACGTCGATCTCGTCGGTATCGTGCCGACGAAGAAAACGACCGTAACTGGCGTAGAAATGTTCAAGAAACAATTGAACGAAGGGCAAGCGGGTGATAACGCTGGTTTACTCTTGAGAGGTGTGAAGAGAGAGGAAGTTTTGAGAGGTCAGTTGCTTTGCAAACCGGGCTCGATTACTCCGCACGCGAAATTTGAAGCGGAAATTTACGTCTTGACGAAAGATGAAGGCGGCAGGCACACGCCGTTCTTTTCCAACTACCGACCTCAGTTCTTCATGAGGACCGCGGATATTACCGGGAATATCACGTTACCAGAAGGTGTCGAGATGGTCATGCCAGGTGACAACGTGACGTGCACGTTTGAATTGATCACTCCGGTTGCCATGGAACAAGGTTTACGATTTGCGTTACGAGAAGGCGGGAGAACCGTCGGCGCCGGCGTCGTTGCCAAGGTTTTGGATTAATATTGCGCATACTGGTGCCTAGGTAGTGAGTGGTCTGTCTGGTGTTATAAAAAAGATTTGGATTATTATATTATTAAAAACTCTCTTCTGTCTCTCGTTTTTTCTCTCTCTCTGAAGTAATTGTCGCATCGTCATCGGTATCTTCCTCTTCTTCTCCTACTACAAAAACAACGAGTAATTAGCGACCGAAGAAACCACCTCCTTTCTTTGAGTCCTTCTTCGCTTGCTCCTCGAGCATCTTCTCTCTCGCCAACTCTCTCGGACTCTTCGACTTACCCGCCGCCGCTCTTCTCGCTCGAAACGCCTCCTTGTTTCTCTTCTTTTCGGCTAAGACGCCCGCGGTGTTAAAGGTCGGTGCCTGTCTTTTCGGTGGCGCGACACCAACCGCCGGCGTCATCGCGGCTTTGAATCTGTTCTTCCCGACCCCACAAGTCGGGCATCTGTACGAGTTCGGCAACGCGCTGAAATCACCTCTGTAAATATATCCGCAGTCGATGCACACCATCGGTTGCCCGGCTGCTTCTTTCTTCTTACCACCAAAGTTGAAAAACGCTTTGGTTTGGACGACCGATCCTCGACCGCCGGCGGTTCGAGTGCGAGATTTAGAAGACGCGGCCTGTTTGTAGTGAAAAAGAGAGAGAAAGGGTTTTGCGTGTGAGTTGTTGTTGTTGTTGTCGATCGATGGATGTCAACGCGGCGGGGAAAATGAATTTTTGTTTTTATTTTTGCACGTCATCACCACTCCTTCTGGCTCTGCTCTCTCTCGTCGTCATCTCTTCATCTCGCGTTTGTAAAAAAACAAAAGACGCACCTTCGTAGTAAACACGTTTCTCTTGGATGCCGCTAAGAAGTTCGGTTGCGCGATAAACGCACTCGAAGAAGTTGCCATCTTTGTATGTATTTAGTATGTGTGTTAAATAATTAGAAATGTAAAGTATTCTGCCGTGCTGTCCCCAAAAGATATCTTTTTTTTTCTTTTTCTCGCACAAAGAAATCCGAGCCACAAATCAGTCTGCGCAGGTGGACTTTTTTTTCAGTCGAAAGCAAGTGAAAGCGGACGGAAGCTTTTGGCGACTTCAAGAATGATCAAAATGAAAAAGCTGAAGAGAAGGAAGCACTCATCATTTCCGAGGAAAAAGGGAGGAAGAAAAAAACGTCAACCTTTGTTTGATACTTTTAAACTAACTACATCAACATCGTATCTATTATCGCACTCGACGACGCTTCTCATCAAGAAGGCAAAAACCGCTCGCTGCTATTACTATTATCGTTTCGATACTAACGATCGGGCTTAACGCCATCGCCGCCGCTCGCCTCCATTGCTTCTTTCAGCTCTCTCGGCAACGCATCCGTGCACTGACTGGACGTGCCTCGATATCGCATCTTGTGCTCTTCCCATACTAAAACGTGGACTAAACCATCGCTCGATCGTGCTGCTTTTCTCGCGCGTTCGCAAATCTTCTCGTGTTTCATGCAACAAGGAAACTTGTACGGAAGAGGGTTTTTCGGATTGCGCGCCAACTTTTTAAACTCGGCTTCGGTTAAACTACTCGGCGCAACTGCGACGGTTGGATTTCTAGCATATTCGCTCGAGTAATCCACTTGATGTTCGTCTGAATGCATTTTCTGTACCCATGATCCATACGTGTCGTACTCGGAGAAGTAATAGTGTCCACCTTCGACAGTGGCAACCTCGTTGGCTACGGCGTGAATGTCCCACGGGAACCGTTTCTCGTCCTCTCTCAAGTGTTGCAACAAGTGACTATCCGCTCCAGTTTTTAAATAATGCGTAATATAATTCGTCATCTCCCGAACGTATTCTCTTTTCATTACCATAAACCCACAGACGTAGTTAAACGAATCGCCTTTCGGGTCTTTAGGGTACCCACCTGGTTTCATCAACTTATCGCCTACGATGCGCTTATAAAACTTTGCATACCCGGTGCTCTTATGCGTCACCGGGTTCGCGCAAAACCGAACCGCGTAGTTTTCGCTCTTCGTCGTCTCTTTCACTAACTCTAACGGGCGCGTGGCAATGTTATCCGCGTCCCAAACTAAATAATACTCCGATAAATCTTTCACGTGTAACGCCACTCCCAACTTGAGATATTGTTGCAAATACCATCCGACTCGATTAGACCCTTCCTTTTGGCCAATCTGTTTCAACTTCTCGCCTCGTTCGGATAACGAGGAATACGTGACACCAGGTATGACTTCGTTTTCGTCCAAACATATGATATTCTTCGCCAATGAACGTAAATACGGGCATATTTCCACCTGTTTCACGACGAAATAAATCTTCCGAAAGTGATAGTGAAAGTTCAAGCGTTCGACGACTTGTTGCGTCGTACACACGGGAGCCACCATGACGATGACGACATCCATATCGGTATATTCTGTTTTTAACGGTTCGCTTTTCACTCGTTTATTCGTCGCAGAGGACGAGCATCCGATGTTGTTGTTGTTGTTGTTGTTGTTGTTATCGTAAGAGACGGGAAAGTTATCAACGCTGTCGTCGCGACGAGGGCGATGAGGATGATGAAGATGGGCGTCGTTGTCGTCGTCGTCGTCGTCGTCGTCGTGGTGCTCTTCTTCGCCATTCTCATCACCGTGCGAAGAAGACGACATCCAGGACGGAAAGTACGAGGAGGAAGAGTACTCGTCATGGCTCCGCGCCAATGAAGCAGATGATGTGGATGATGTGGATGATGTGGATGGATATCTCGAGTGATAATGCGTCGCAATAAAGTTCACCGTCATGGCGAAAAAGAAACACACGATGCCGAAACGAATCATCGCCTTCAAGCCTTGCGCGGGAGTCGGGCGTTTCATCTGCCGAAAGTTTACCATTTTCTTTTTGTTCTTTTATCTTTCTTTCTTTCTTCGCTATTATTATTATTATTCGTTTCTATTATGTTTTACTAGAGTAGTAGTATACTCTCCTTGATTCCTTGAGGGAGAGAGAGAGAGAGAGAAAGAGTGAAGAGAGAGAAAGAAAGAAAGAAAGAAAGAAAGAGTGAAGAGAGAAGAAGTGAAAAAACTTCTCTCTCTCTCTTCTTGCCTACTGCGGTGCTTTTTTTCGTCGTTTGGTCACAACCGCCGCCGCCTCTCTTCAAACGAACAAAAAAAAGGAATACGAAACGAATAACACACGAACAAAAAGAACAACAAACGAGGTTTTTTATTCAAACGCTTTATTCCGCACTTAACGAGCGACGACGACGACGACGTGAACGACTTGACGAGAAACTGATTTTATACACTTCACGTGGTAAACTTTATACTCTCTCATACTCCTCGCGCAATGTTTGCTTCCACGTCAAACCGAACGATGTTGATTCGCGCCAACAAGACGGCTGCTCGATCATCTTCATCATCGTCCAGTAGTCGGATTCAAAATAAAGTAACGTTTAGAAAAAGACAACAACTTAGCAAGAACAACGCAACGTCATCAGAGTTTAGCAGTCGCGTTATCGATTCGTCTTTTCATTTAAACCGCGAGAAAGAAGCTTCGGTGGCGGCGACGACGACGACGACGAAAGCGTCCAACAACAACAACAACAACAAGAGACAAAATGTCATCGCCAAAGCGGGCGGTGGCTCGATCGCTGAAGATACTTCTGGTATTCCAGAATCCGAAAGATTCGACATGAGCGAAGGTACGAACAAGAAAAGATGGGCCATGGTGTTCGCTTTGTTCGTCGCGTTCGTGTTGTGCAACTTGGATAAGGTCAACATGTCCGTCGCTATCGTCCCGATGGCAAAATCTTTCGGCTGGACGGCTACCCAAAAAGGTCTCGTCGCCTCCGCGTTCTTTTGGGGCTACGCGTTCACCCAAATTCCGGGTGGATGGCTCTCATCTAAGTATGGCGGTAAAGCCGTCTTGTTCTATGGCGTCATTTTGTGGTCTCTTGGTACGTTGATTGCCCCGTGGTGCGCCACGTTAGGGATGGCTCCTTTGCTCGCGTCCAGGTTTCTCGTCGGTTTGGGCGAAGGCGTCGCGCCGTCCGCCGCGACTGGCATCTTGGCGAAGACCATCCCGCCGTCGCAGCGCTCTAAAGCCGTAACTGCTACCTTCGGTGGTTTGGACGTTGGATCTTTACTTGGTTTGCTCATTGCGCCGCCGATCATTCTGTTCCTCGGCGGCTGGCAAGCGGTTTTCTACCTCTTCGGCTTTCTCGGCTTCGCCTGGGGTGCCTGGTGGTGGCTTGGCTACGCCAACGACAAATCCGTCGATATGAAGGAAACAGCGGCAGAAACCGCGAAGGCTGCCGGTGGATTGAACATCCCATGGGGTAAGTTTGCTAAATCCAAAGAGTTTTGGGCTTTGATGGTTGCGCACTTCACGTGGAACTACTTCTCCTACGGTTTGTTGGCCTGGTTACCGAGTTTCCTTTCCTCCGCGCTGAACGTTTCCCTCGCGAAATCGTCCTTCCTTAGTATCTTGCCGTACCTTTCTACCGTTGCGGTCACGACTTTGGTTGCCCCGATCACGGACTCCTTGGAAAACAAAAATGGTTTTTCCAGAACGGACGTGCGTAAGTTGTCGCAAACGCTTTGCTTTGGCGGTGGTGCGGTTGCGTTGTCCACCGTCGGTTTCATCGTTTCCAAAACTCCGGCCGCAGCTGTAACGAACACGACTATTGCTATGGTTATGTCTGCTCTCGCCTTCTGCTTTGGTATGGGCGCCTGGGTCAGAACCGGTTTGTTCTGCGGCCACCAAGATTTGAGCCCGAAGTATGCCTCGATTATGTTGGGCGTTACTAACACTGCCGCTGCTATTGGCTCCTTGTTGTCCACCTTTTTCATTGGATACTTCATGGAAGTCACCAACGGTTCCTGGGCTTGGTCGCTCTTCTACCCGATTGCGATTTTACAAGTTGCATCGGCCTTGATCTTCTCGGCGTTGTGGAAGTCTACTCCGATTGATTTTGATGCGTAAAGTTTTAAACGCATCCTCATGACATCAAACGATTATCACGAACGTATCATTTCAAACGACGTAGTGTTATAAACGATATCAAATAAATTCAAAAGAGAAAAGGGAAGAAAAGAGAGCGAGAATGAAAGAGAGAGAGAGAGAGAGAGAGAGAGAGAAAGAAAGAGAAAAAACATAAAAAAAGACATCGTCCGCTTTGGGCGCTGGATACCCGAGCACGGTTATACCAACAACTTAAAACGAGAGAAAATACATTTACACATTTGATTTGAATTTTTAAACGAACAAAATTACTAAACCAACTATATTTATTCATGTATGGGTTTATCGTAAGCGCGTGAGTGATTGAGTCCTTCTGTAATTCTTTTTATCTTTTATCGTATTCGGTTTTCATTTCAATATTAGTAGTTCTTCAAAAAAATGTTGTTCTTAGATTAAGCAGACCCTTCGGCGGCTTTGGCAGCCGCTTTGGCCTTGTTCTTTTGGTCCTTCAAATAGAAAGTGTAAACGGTGGAGACGAGGACGGCGCCAAAACCGGCGATGTACTTCCAGTTCAACTCTTTCGGGAAGAGCATGAAGGAGATGACGATGGACAAAACCTTACGTAAAGATTTCACAATTTCAGCTTCCGTGGCGCCAAAGTACTTGATCAAGGACAAAATGAAGGAGACAGAGGAGTAGCCCATGACGGAGAAGCCCATGATCATCGGGACGACTTGCGTGTATTGCATGGAGTGCGCAATCGCGGCGTTCAAACCACCAGACGCAACCAACGGAATCAAACCGTAGACGGTACCAATCAAAGACGCGTAGCACAAGACCTCTTGCGTCGTGGACGGCGTTTCACATCTGAAAAAGTTCTTTTCTTCGAAGTTGGCGCAGATGGCGTCAACACACAACGCACCGGCAATCAACGCAACGCCAATCGGCGCGAACGCCGGGGAAGACGCGACGTCACCCAAGGTGAAGAGAACGATACCGGCAACCAAGATGGCGGCAGACAACCATTCCTTCCAGTTGTACTTCTTGCCAACGATCATGACGGAGAATGCCATGACTGGGATAATCTTGGCAGACTTAAAGACGATTCTCGTCGCGTAGTTCAAGTAGGACAAGGCATAGTTGGTCAAGGCCATGCCGCCGTAGGTGTAGACGGACAAGATGCCGTAGTTCTTCCAAGAACCTTTTCTAGAGTCTTTAGTGAGCTTCATTTCCAAAGCACCGCATAAAAAGTACGTGAACGTGGTCAACACGGTCATCCACGCGGAAAACTTAAAGCCCGGGATGCGGAAAACGCCTTCTTGCAAGGCGGCGAAGCCCAACGCGGAACCGAGAGAACCAGAGGCGAGAATCAAAAAGGACAACCCTTCGTTGTCCGGCAAGTTGATGCCAAAGACTTGCTTCTTCTCTCCCGGAGCGGCTTTCGGGACACCAGCGGCTTGACTGTGTGAACGTAATAATACAGAAGAAGAAGAACAAAGAAACGTCAAAGGTCAGATTTAATAATACACGTCGTCCGCAAAAAGGATGATTATTTCCTTCTTTCAATATTTCAATTCTCTTTTTCTTGTCTTTTGCAAAAAAAAGAGACCGCCACGCTTTTTACGACCAAAAAGGGAAAAGAAACGAACAAAAACAAGAAGAAGAAGACAAAGAAGTGCGCTACTCTCGTCGTATTCTTTCGATGAAACGAAGAGCGAGTATTCTAACACCAGCAAAGAAAGAGTCGAAACACGTACACTTGCAATTTGCCTCTCGACGGCGGCGTTTGCATCAACACCGAGTATTGGTTTCTTTGCGTGGCCATTTTCAAGCCCTTCAACGGCGCACCCTGCAACGTGATCGACGACGATTTCGACGACGACGGCGATTTGGAGCAGGAGGCTTTTATGCTACTCACGCGCGTTCTTCTTGTGGAGGAAACTCTGGCGTTAGTTACAATCGGAGTGCTCAAAGACAACGCCGACATCCTCTCTGGGTATAATAGTAGGTAATCTGCGTGTGTGTTTAGGTGCGTTGAAGATATATATCAACGCGTGTTAAAGTAGTATGTGTCTATAACCCGACAAAACGTAAATATAATGCGGTTCTGTTTGGTTTGGGAGAAAGAGAAGAGTGAAAAAATTTCCGCCGCCGTCACAAAAAATCAAGGAATAAAAAATGAAGAACACGATGGTTTTGTCTTCTTCGTGTCATCATCATCGCGCGCAACCAATATCAGCAGCAGGAACAACAGCGAAGCGAAGACCAACAGGGAGGAGTAATAATAATGCTCGAACGACGACGACGACGACGACCAAAAGAGGAGGAGGAGGAGGAGGAAAAAGAGGCTCGATGATAAAAACAAACGCGTCGTCGTCGAACTTCTATCTTCCATCATCTTCTTCTTCTGAAGGGGAAAGGCACGTCGTCGGCGTGAATAATAAGAGTACTTATAATATTGGAAGAGGAAAGAGAAGAAGAAAACCTCTCATCATCGCGAGAGAACGAAGAAACGCAAGAAGAGTCGTCGTCACGCGCGCCGTGTCGGATGGAGGAGGAGAACAACCGCAAAAGAAAATCTCGCAGTCTGAGTTTACCGAACGAGCCTGGGAAGCCATCGTAGCTGCTCCGGAAAACGCGCAAAAAGCGTCGCAACAAATAGTCGAAACCGAGCACTTATTTTTGGCTCTGTTGGAACAACGAGAAGGATTCTCCGGGAAAATCTTGAAACATCTAGGAGTGGACATGAAAACTGTGATCGATAAGACGAACAAATACATCGAGAGGCAACCGAAAGTGCAAGGCGCTTCGCAACAAGTTTTGGGGAGACACTTGGAAATAGCCGTGGATAACGCGCGAGACCGAGCGAAGCAGTTACAAGACGCGTTCGTGGCCGTGGAGCATTTGACGCTGGCCATAGCCGAAGATGCGAGATTTGGCAAAGATTTGTTCGAAAAGGATTTAAAGATCTCGACGGAACAGTTGGAAGCAGCCATCGTTTTTTTACGAAAAGGCCAAACGGTGACGGACCAAAGCGCAGAATCGAAATACGACGCGCTATCGAAATACGCAAGAAATTTGACAGACGAAGCGAAAAAAGGTAAATTGGATCCGGTAATTGGGAGAGACGACGAGATTCGTCGCTCGATTCAAATCTTATCACGAAGATCGAAGAATAACCCCGTTTTGATTGGCGAACCCGGGGTCGGTAAAACTGCCATCGCCGAAGGGTTGGCGCAACGCATCGTCAACGGAGACGTGCCTACTTCGTTACAAGATGTTTCCATCATGTCTTTAGATATGGGTTTACTCATCGCCGGTGCCAAATTTCGAGGCGAGTTTGAGGACCGTTTGAAAGCGGTGATGAAAGAAGTTGTCGACTCGATGGGGAAAATTATCTTGTTCATCGACGAAATCCACACCGTCGTTGGTGCCGGTGGGAACGGCGGTGGTGGCGGCATGGATGCTGGAAACTTGTTGAAGCCGATGTTAGGAAGAGGTGAACTTAGATGCATTGGGGCGACAACTTTGGACGAGTTTCGACAGCACATTGAAAAAGATCCCGCGTTGGAGAGACGCTTCCAAAAAGTTTCGGTCGAAGAACCTTCGGTGGAGGATACGGTTTCAATTTTGAGAGGTTTGCGTGAGAGATACGAATTGCACCACGGCGTTTCTATTTCTGACGCCGCGCTAGTCGAGGCGGCGAACTTATCCGACAGATACATCGCCGATAGATTCCTTCCGGACAAAGCCATCGACTTAGTCGACGAATCTGCGGCGAAATTGAAAATGGAAATTACCTCGAAACCGACGGCTTTAGACGCCATCGACCGGGAGATTATTAAGTTGCAAATGGAAATCTTGTCTCTGTCCAGGGATGGATCGGCCATGACCTCGGCGACTGACAAGAAATCGACCGAATCGAAACTGAAACGCATGAAGAAAGAAATTGACGCGTTGAAAATCGAACAGAAAGATTTGCAGGATCGTTGGCAGGAAGAGCAAGATAAGTTGATCCAGGTGCAAACGCTGAAAGAGGAAATTGAACGCGTCGGCGTAGAAATTGCAAACGCGGAACGCGCGTACGATTTGAACAAAGCCGCAGAGTTGAAATACGGAACCCTGATGGAGTTGCAACGCTCGCTCGGTGAAGCCGAGGAAGTTTTGATCGCCGAAAAAGACAACAAAAACAAACTTTTATCGGACGAAGTCACCGAGAACGACATCGCGGAAATCGTCGCGAAATGGACCGGAATCCCAGTTGCAAAGTTACAACAAGGTGAAAGAGAGAAGCTTTTAGATTTGGATTCGGAATTACATAAACGAGTCGTCGGTCAAGATGAAGCGGTGAAAAAGGTCTCCGAAGCTATTCAACGTTCCAGAGCTGGGTTGAGTGACCCGAACAAACCGATCGCCTCGTTTGCATTTTTGGGTCCAACTGGCGTCGGCAAGACAGAGCTCGCCAAAACGCTCGCGAATTTCTTATTCAACACCGAAGATGCGATGATTCGAATTGACATGTCTGAGTACATGGAAAAGCACGCGGTATCCAGACTGATCGGCGCGCCGCCCGGATACGTCGGTTTCGAAGAAGGCGGACAACTTACCGAGGCTGTGCGAAGACGTCCGTACTCTGTCATACTGTTCGATGAAATGGAAAAAGCGCACGCGGACGTGTTCAACGTCTTGTTACAGATTTTAGACGACGGTCGCGTGACCGACTCTCAAGGGCGACTGGTGAGTTTCAAGAATACCATTTTGATCATGACCTCCAACATCGGCTCTCAATTCGTTTTGGACGGTTTACTCAATGCCGGCGAGGAAACGGAGCAACAGGCGAAGAAATCCACGGGTGAGAGGAAGACGAAAGTGATGGATGCAGTTCGTGGACACTTCCGTCCAGAGTTTATCAACAGAGTCGACGAATGGATTGTTTTCGACCCGTTGCTAAGTTCACAAGTCGAGGCGATTGTGCTACAGCAAATCGAACGCGTTCGATCTCGATTAAAAGACAGACGCATTGCGATTGAAATCGAGGAATCTGCGTTAGAAGCGCTGTGTGTGATTGGATACCAACCCGCATTTGGCGCGCGTCCAATTAAGAGAGCGGTTCAGCAATACCTCGAAACCTCCATCGCGAAAGCTATACTCCGAGGTGACATCTCCGAGGAAGATGTCGCGGTGGTTTCAGCGAAACGCGTCGAAGACGACGATTTGATCGAAGGTGGTCAACAGTATGAGTTTGAAGTCAAGCGAAAAGCGAGAGCGAAGAAACAAGCAAAGTCCACGGACTCTGTCGATGAGGAAGTTACTAAATAAACTTTGAATAACATCATATAATAAGTATCGCGCGCGCATGCATGTGTGTTCTAAATTCTCTAAAAATGAATACTATTCTCTACTTTAATCTACCCTCGACTTTCGAATCGAGTCTCTTTCAAATCGCTCCATAACCACACCCGGTCTTTTAGCTGCCTGATTTTACACTGTTCGATTTCATCCACTTTCCTTCCAAACTTGTAAATCCCTACCGTCGGCGTCCATCGCATAAACTTGGCCGTTTCCGGTAATAAATCCACATCTGTGAATATAAACTCCGAATTCGGATACTTCTCCGCCTCATCAAACACGGAAGGCGAGAGTTTGTGACAGTGTTTGCACCAACTCGCGCCAAAGTTCACGACGACGAGTTGTTTTCCTTTCGTCTCGTCGAGTTTTTTTTTGAAACTTTCTTCGCCTTTAATCACCGAAACGTTTCTTTGCGTCGTCGTCGTCGAGGAAGAAGAAGACAAAGAAGAAGAAATAGAAGAAGAAGAAGAAGAAGAAGAAGAAGATAAATCAGAGACAGAAAAAGCTATTTCTTCTTCACCATCGCCTCTCATTTTTTCTCGCTTCTTTCTTTCTTTCTTTCTTCTTTGATGAGAAAAAGGATGAGATGATTTTTGTGATGATGTTTGAAAGAAAAAAAATAAATTGCAAAAAAACCCAAGAAGAGAGAAGAGATCTCTCTCTCTCTCTCTTTGGCCATTTTTTACCACCCACCCCTCGTCTCGTGAGCTCTTCGGGTTTGTTTGCAGCAAACGCTCGAGAGTAGTACATAGTTATCATTTACACGACGACGCCGAAAAACGCATCATCTCAAAGAGGAAGAAGAAGCAGAAGTGAAGAACAAAGGAGAGAGAGAGAGAGAGAGAGAAGAAAGAGAAGAAAGATTTTCTCTCTTCTCTCTCTTCTTTCTCTTGTCTTCTTCTTTTTGTAAATCCAAAATCAAATCCGCTGACGTTTTGCGCGCTCGACGGCAGTTTGACGGCGGCCAACCCGGGCGTCCCGTTCAAATGACGAACAACGCGAATATCGATGTTCAGCAGCTCAATAGTAACAACAGTCCGAAATCCTCCTCAAATATCATGATAGGAGGAGGAGGCCAGAAGTTTTTCGCCTCGAAATGGCTGACGTTACTTCTGTCTCAGTTGGTGATGGTCTCCTCGGGCGCCTTGTATTGTTTCCCTTTATACTCGCAAACTATGAAGGAGAGATTAAATTTGACGCAAGAGCAGTTGACGTTTATTGGTACGTGTGGGAATTTCGGGGCGTTCTTCTCCGTTTTAGGCGGGATGTATTTCGATCGATTCGGGAGTAAAGCGACGTTGTTCTTGGGAGGAACGTGTAAAGTGATTGGGTTCGGAATGACGACGATGATTTTACGAGGGATTATTTTTCCGCAAACCGTGTTTTTCTCGAGCGTGGCTGCGTACATTATGGGGACGGGTTGCTCGACGAGCTTGACTGCCGCGTTGGGGGCGAATTACGCGAATTTTACGGACAAGACGCAACACGGGAGATTAGTCGGTTTAATCATGGCATTTTTTGGTTTATCGAGCGGCGTTTTTAGTATAGTTTTTGACGTGTTTTTCATGAACACCACCGCCGGAAGTGATATTGGGAAGAATAGCGTAGCGTTCGTGCAGTTCTTGGCAGTTTTTTGCGGCGGCGTTGATATTTTATGTTCCACTGTCGTCGGCGTTCCGAGAGGATTCGCTTTGCCGTCTTCATCCGCTTTGGATGAAATAAACAGTAATAACGCTATGAATATAAATAACGAAAGTAGTAGGAGTGTAGGGTCGATGACGGACGATGTTAAACGAGCATTTGTCACTGGAAATTTAACTGTCGACGATCGTTTGCGTTGGAGCTTGACGATTACGGCAATAGGCGCAGTACACGTCGCGGTTTCAGGGTACTTGGCGCACCAATTTGGATCGCAAGCGACGTCCCCGCTTGCGTTGTTTATTTTTGCGTGCATCGCGTACTCGTTGTATCGCGTGACGACGTTAGGCACAAACTCGTTATTACATCATAAGAGCGAATTAGTCGCCGCGAGTTCGGTGGTTTCGACGGATCAAAAGTCGTTGGAAATGAAATCGATGGATGACGTAGAAAATCCGCAAGGTACTAATAGCAACGCTTCAAGCAGAATGACAAACTTGTCACCGACAGAGGTTTTACAGGAGATGAACTTTTATTTACTCTTCGTCGCACTCATGTTCTCGCTCGGATCTGGCGTCACGGTGATTAACAACTTGACGCAAATCGCGAAAGCATTCGGAGAGAATTTGCCGAGTTCGATGCCGTTGACGCTTCTGAAAATGTTTGCATGCACAAACACGTTAGGTCGATTACACGCTGGTTATTGGAGCGATAAGTTATCCAAGCGACCTTTGGATGGTAGCGGCGTAAAAGAATCGCATTCATCGCGAAAGCTACGCACTTTGGGAGGATCCTCTTCGAATATCGTTTCGAGCTTTACGTCAAACTTTGACACCTCCGGGCGCGTCGGCCGCGTTCGGTTTACGTCGTTTTTAATCGTCGGCGCATTTTTTGGTATGATTGCGTGTTGGACCGCGTCGGAGGATATGCCGAGTAGTGCTTTAGCTTTAACTTTAACCACTGGATGTGCAGTCACAGGTTGGTTTTACGGCGCTTTGTTTTGGTCCATGCCGACGGTGACGATTGATGTCTTTGGACCGAAACATTTCGGCGCCAACCGAGGTTTGGTTGGTTTAGCGCCCGCTCTTGGTGGGTATCTCATGAGCACAAAGATAGCAGGTGCGGTGTATCAGTACTCCGCCGTTTTTGATGAAGGATGGAAGTGCACGTCCGGTCGCGTGTGTTACGCGCAGGCTTTTTTTATCAATACGATTCTCGTAGTCATCGCGTATTGCGCGGTTTTACTTTTGTGCAGAAGAAGAAACGAATGACCTACTCGTCGTAACTATTAGGTATTTTTATTATTATTGGCAATAAATATATTACAAGCTTCCTGAATATGTAGTGTGTTGCTGTTACGTGTTGTTATTGATATTGTTGTATATTTATACATACTATATATCTAGCGAAGAAAACGTATCCAAAAAGCGATTCATTAATCCCATCCGCACAATTTTGGTCGTATGACCTTCTCAAACACGCCAAACGCCTCGTCCGTGGATTCGGGTAACACCGTCGGTAACAACCCGCCGTTAACTCGAAACGTGATTAGAAAAGAGTTTGTCACGGTTGCACTTACGGTTTTCGGATTCACCACGATCGCTTCCACTTGCATCACGATATCTCTTTCAATATCATTCCCGCTTTCGAACACGTTTGTCTCTTTCAGTTCTAGAGTTTTCTTATCGAACTCTCCGGGTTCGCCGACGTGGATGATGTGCGCTCGAAACCTCAACAAATCGCCAACCTCGACTGGCGCTCTAAAATCCACGTCCGACATGTTCACGAAAAGTGGAAACGTACCCGCAAACGTGTACGCGTTCGCTAACGCCAATTCAAATCCACGCCGTAACAAAAATCCACCAAATATCCGCCCGGATAAGTTCACCTGCTGCGGTTGCGCGACGAACAAATTTTCGTGCACCGTCTGCGAAGTCAAAACTATCTTTGATAATTTCTCGTCCAACACCGCTCTCGAAGGCATCTCTTTTGCCACTCGGGACATTTCCCGCATTTTTTTAACCCATTGTTTACGAAACACTCGCACTTCCTCACGCATGGGCATCTTATCCATCTTTCTGTTCTTCTTCAACTCAATCTGCGCTTTCACTTCGTCGAAGGTTGCTTTCTGCTCCTCGGTCAGCGTCTTCATGTCCAACTGGTTTACCGGCGTCGCTTTACCAGTCACGTTCGACCTCGCCGCGAATGTAAAATCAGCTCGCATTAAAACTTCGCCTTTTTCGTTTTTCAAATCGCATCTGACCACGATCGAGGACGTCCCGACGTACGCCACCGACCCGTGTAAAAACGTCTTTTGGTCTAACCGTAACTTCATAAACTGTCGAATGTTATCCGCGCTCGCGGTCACCGCATTCGGAGGCCTCGTCGCCGGGTCGTTATCGTCTATGTGTGTAAACACGACGTTTCCAGCTAACGAGTCCATATCCTCCAGAACTCGACCGATTCTCGCGGTGTTCCACGGCGTCGCGTAGTCTCTCGCCAACTGTTTATCGTTCTCAAAATCGTACAAAACCACGTGCTCTTTGATTTTCTTCGTTTTTATCAAAGTTTGTTCCGGCGCGTGTGGATGTTCCACGTTCATTTGCTCCAATCGATCGTTCCACAAACGTTTCGTGATTGCGGTTCTTTGGTGCGAAATGTATCCCATTTTTGAAGGAGTGGACGTGGAGATATTGTTCGTAGACTTTTGTTTTTGCGTCGTCGTCGTCCATTTGTTGTTATCCACTTTTCCTTTAGTAACTGTCGTCCTAAACGTCTTTGCTCCTTCTCGATGATATCCGATGAAGAAGGAAGAGAGAGACCTATAACTACCATAACTACTGCTGCTACTCGTCGTAGCCGTCGTCGTCTTATCGACGAAACAACTGTTGTTCTTCGACGCGGCGTTCCTGATGTTGTTAATACAGAGTTTTTGTGTTCTTCTCAACATCAACATCGTCAGTTTTTGTGACTTGTGAAGTTATTTGGAATGAAAAGTTTTTTTTTCTTTCCTGAAAATTTTTTTGTGCTTCACATGTAAGTTTAGAAAATACTCGGAGCTCTTTTCTTTAAAGGAAGAGAAGAAGAATAGAGAAGAAGTGTTGACGTTAACATGACATCGTTGACCGCGGGTGGTGGTGGTGGTGGTAATGGTTCAGGAGGACTGATTTCTCGCCGAACGACGAGTAATGGCGGCGCGAACTCGTTACCCGGGGAATCGCCATCCAACGAAACGTTCGTCACGCAGACGTTAAAAACAGTCGACGTGTTCAAAAGAAACGACGCTTTAGAAGAGTTTAGCAAAGAAGGCTCGAACAAAGGCGGCGTGTTGACGCTCTTATTCGTGTGGTTTATTTTTGGATTGGTCACTTCGCAAGTGCAAAAGCTATTCGCGACGTCGATGAGGACGGATTTGAGCGTCGATCACGACATGGATCCGACTTTGGTCATGCAATTTGATGTGAGCTTTCCCGCGATTAACTGCGAACATCTTTCTGTGGATTTAGTCGATGCGGTTGGTCACAGAGCGTTCAACTTGAGCGGTGAGAGCGTTTATAAGCACTCAATGTCGAAAGAAATTCCGTATTTGGCGATTGAACACGCGACGATGGGTGTGGGGTCGAGGCAACATTTTCACGCGATCGCGCCGAGGTCGATACACCCGTATTGGGAGGGAGATGAAGGTAAACCCCTAGGACAAATCGTGCAAGGCGACGAGTTCGATTACATCGTCGGCGATGACGATAATGAATACGGTGGTGAAGTAAACGACGAAGAAGAGGCAAATGACAAAAGCAGTCTCGAGCAACGACGAGACGAGTACGGATACAGGCGTTTTGCTTTGCTCTTAAACTCGGAAAACTTCAAGAGAAACGTCAACGCACACGGAGTTCTTTTAGTAATCTTCCACGCGCCTTGGTGTTCGCACTGTGCAGCATTGGCGCCGCACTTTGAACGAGGCGCTCAATTGGTTCAGTTAGCTCTCGCGAAGTCGTTAAACTCGAGACTTTCTGCCGCGTTCGCCGGCGTGGACTGCACCGCGGAGGAAAATAAAAAGCTTTGCGACGACGAAAAGATACTGGCCTACCCGACGATACGAGTGTATAGAGGAAGTTCGAGCGACGCAATCTTGCTCAATAAGAGTAAAGGAGACATTCGTCACTTCGAAGTCTATCACGGACCAAGGACATCAGAAGCTATGGCCGAATTCACACTGAGTTTGTTGCGAACGATGCGGGAAAACGATACTCGAACGATAAACGATGCGCCTTCTACATCTTCTTCTTTTTCTTCTTCTGATGGAGGTGGGGGCGAAGAAGAAAAGCCACAGAGAAACGTTCGAGCGCATCGCTTAGGGTATGATTTCGATAGAGATGGTCGACATGAATCCACCGTTCGCTCGTCTGGATGTACGGTGGAAGGAAGGATTCGTTTGGCGAAGGTTCCAGGAGCCGTATATTTTAGCGCTCGAAGTTACGGCCAAACCATCGATCTTCACCGAATCAACAGCACTCATATCATCAACCACTTTTCGTTCGGCGAGTACGTGCCAACAACGTCGACGAAACGTTCGTACGTCCCCAAGAAGTTTCGTAAAGCGTGGTCTTTAGCGGCCAAAGACGGCGGCGGTAAATTCGCCACGGAGAAAGGCTTCGCGAAAGGCGAAAACATTTTCAGTTCGCAGCATAGAAATACCATCCACGAACATCACATGCAAGTCGTCACCCGGTCGATCGTTCCGTTGAACGCGGCGACGTTGACGTTGAACGAATACACGTTCTCTTCGAATAAGTTCAAAATCTCACCTTCGTCTGCGCAACAAGAGAGTTCGTCGTATTTCGACGGCGTTCACGGCGAAGATAACGACTTCTCCAACGGCGCGACGCACGCGATATCGAAGAGAGGCGCGTACGTCAAGTTTACCTTTGCAATATCACCGATAGCGATTTCACACGTTGAAACGGAACAGAATATATTCGAATGGTTGATTAGTTCAGTGACGGTCCTCGGCGGCGTCGTCGCGTTTACGTTTGCGCTCGAGTCGATGTTACACTCGAGCGTTCGAAAAGTGGCGAGGATGTATCGGAAAAGAATGCTTGCCGCCTCCAAGTGCACGTGAAAACGAAAAAACTTCTACTAATACATACACCTACTATATATAATATACATACGTGTACCACACTAGTATATACACGCGCAAATAAGTAATCCTAAAATCATACATTCAATCTACAACGTCGTCGCTAACGACGGCTTCGGCGGTTCCGCAGGTCCGTCTTCCACCGGTTTCAACGCCGCTACAAACTCCTCCATAATTTCTCGACTATTTGCACACAACACTCGTCTCGCGTTTAAATGCATCTCCTCACCACTCGGGTCGACCACAACGCCGCCGGCTTCTCTGACAATCACCGTCGCCGCGCAGTTATCCCAGGGACCTCCGAATCCAATCTCGAAGAAACCGTCTACTCTTCCGCTCGCCACGGCGCACATGTTCATCGCGCACGACCCGGTACACCTCACGCTTCTCGAGTTTTGCACGATATTTCTTATCCGTCCCATGATGGCATCTATAGTTTTCTCGTCTCTTCCTACACCAATTTCCGTGGCAATCAACGCTTTCTTTAACGTCGTCGCGTTCGATACCCGAATCGTCTTTACGTCTGTTTCTTCGTTCAAGTCGTTTCCGCCAACGTTGATCAATTGCGACCCTCTCCCCTTCACCCCGACAAACATCTCTCTCGTTATCGGGTTAAACACAACTCCGACGACGGGTTCTTTCTTCATAGTCAAACCAATCGAGACGCAGGAGTTTGGATACGAGTGAATAAAGTTCGTCGTTCCGTCGACTGGGTCGATGTACCACGTCGGTTTCGCACTCATTTCGGGAATAACGTCCCCACCAGCCGCGGTTTCCTCCTCACCTACGATCAAATGGTCCGGAAATCTCTCGTTGATGTATTCTTTGATCATCCTTTCGCACTTTTCATCCGTCAAAGTGACTAAATCCACGTCGTTCTTCTTCGTGTTTTTCACTTCACTCGAAGTCGTTCCCCAGGCGTTTCTGATTTCCTTCCCGGCGAGAAAGGCGCACCATTTGGCCGCTTGCAAAGTCTCCTCCAGAAATAACTCCTCGTTTCCTCTTTCTTCGTCTTCGTCGTCGTCGTCTTGAAAAGGAGGCATTATATATATTACGTGTGTATGTAAATAGGAGTGTTTTTACAAGCTCCTGTCGAGTGTGTTCTGAAGAGATTTCGATGACTTTTTTATTCTTCATGCGTGAAAATTCTCGAGCGCTTCTCTTGCTTCTCTTGCTTCTCTTGCTTCTCTTGCTTCTCTCCTCAAAAAACCAAAACGTCGTAACTTTCCGTCTTCTTCATTCATTCACTCACTCATTTCTACAGTTTTTTACGACGACACGAGAGGAAGAAAGATGGAAATTGAAGAGGAGCAGCCCGAACGGAAAAACCCTGAAGAAGAAGAAGAAGAACGAGAGAACGGTGCGCGGTACGTGACCGTGGAAATCAAAAGCGACACCGCGTTCGATGATTCGAGAGACGACGATGAGAAAAAAAGAAAAATCAGAATCGACGCGCAGAAAACGGTGAAAGACTTGAAAGTTGACGCGAGCAAACGCTTATCGTCTTCGAACAAACCAACCAATCCGAAATACATCTGCTTTTTGTACCAAGGCAAAGTTTTAAAAGAAGACGAGGAGACGTTGGAAAACGCGTTGGGGTTGAACCGAGAGAAATTGAGATATCTGAGCAGCAGCGACGAGGAGGATGTAGACGAGGAAAGACGAGGAAACGAAAGAAAAGAAGACGACGAAGACGAAGTGAAGATTGTGCACATGATCGTGAGAAAATCAAATCGAGAACTGGAACGCGAGAGAGAAGAGAGAGAGAAGAGGAGATTGGAGGCGAGGCAGACGAGTGACGATAATAGGAGTAGGAGTAGTAACCTCGATAGGAACGTTTCGACGAGCGCGCAACCGAACGCAACCTCGACGCCACAACAACAACAACAACAAGTACAACAATCTCCACCACCAGGCGCGGTGATGGTTTCACCAATGGTGATGAATGCGTACAATGCGGCTTATAATGCGGCGTTTAGGAGCTTGCGACCGAACGCGACGGTAATTCCTAGATCGCCGGGGTTGGCGTACGTGCAAACGAACGCCGCTCTCGAACAATCAACATTTTTTCAACGGCAAGAAAATATGACGAGCCAAATAGGAGGAAGCGGTGCGAGTGGCACCAACGTCGCAGTAGCAACGGCAGATGCTGCCCCAAACGCGCCGCAAGGAGCCGAAGCAGCAGGAGCAGCGCTGGCCCGGGCGAATAATAACAACAACGATCCAGACATCGATTTCGATCCGAATCAACCGTATCAACGCATCGTTCGAAGAGGCGAGGACGGCGAAGAAATTGTCGAAGTAATTCGAGTCATCCAGTTTCGAATCGACTTGAAACTCATGTTCAAGCTCATTCTAATCACCGCATTCGCTTGTCAAGACGCGTCGAGGAAGAAAATGGCCATGTACATCACGGCGGCGGTCATCGGATACTTGTACCAAACCGGCGTTTTAGAATCCGTTTGGGACGCTCTCTTTGGCGCCTATTTACCTCCCGAAAACGAAGCGCAACAAGGAGGTGGGGCAGACGCTCGAGCGAACAACAACAACAACAACAACAACAACAACAACAATAACAACAACGCGAGAGACGAAGGGAATAACAACAATAACAATAGAAATAACATCAGGAACGGACGTCGTCAACGCTACCGACGACCGCCGCATGTCGCGGGATATACCGACGCTATGCCGCAAAGTTGGTTCGGCGAGTTGAAAATATTCGCCTATTCCTTTTTGGCTTCGTTGTTCCCGGCGTGGAGAGTTCCAAATTTGCAACAACAACAACAACAACAACGACGACTTCAAAACGAACAGAACAACGACAACAACAACCCACATAGACAACTTCATCAAGATTAAAAAACCACATTTATAGATCTCTTAAGTAGATCTCTTAAGTATAAGTATAAGACTGTACTACTACGAAACAAAAAATAACGAACTCTTCTTCATACAAATACACGCACACACGCGAACAATGCTGCGGCAGCAGATGCCTCGGCGTTCTTGTTTACTGACGATCGTGAGAAGCGCGATGATGGTCCTACCGTCGTCGTCGTCGTCGTCGTCGTTCGCACCATTATCATCATCATCATTGAACAACAACAACAACAACAACGAAAAGAAGAAGACAAAATTCGAATTTCCAATCGCCGTCGGCAAAACCTTACGCGTGATGGATTTATGCGGAAAGAAAATAGTGGTTCGAAATTTAGACCCCGGCGACGAACGCGTGGAGATTTCTTCTTTTTTGTCTTCTTTATCTTCTTCGTCGTCGAGCAGAAATGAAGGCGGTGGGAGTGGTGGGCGATTACGACTAAAGGCGGAAAAGCTCGAGAACGGCGACGTGTACGCATACACCGTCTCAGATGAAGAAGAAGAAGACAACAACAACAACAACAACAACAACAACAACGAGGTCGTCATCGAGTGCAAAATTCCACCCCGATTTGTATCGTTAGACGTGCTGATGGGGAAGAAGAGTTCGTTGACGGTCGACGCGAATATCGCCGAGGCGAGCGTGGACGTGACGGTGGTGGACGAGGACGACGACGAAACCGACGAGGACGGAAGGGACGATGCGCCATCGGCATCATCATCATCGCCGCCGGCATGCGTGCAATTCTTAAAGAGCGTCAAAGGTGCGTACGTGAACGTAGAAACGTTAAACGGTGATGTCTTGTGCGAAACGATACAAGCGAACGCGTCGATTAAAACGAACGGCGGCGACGTGATTGCCAAGAGAGTGGTAGCGAACGATTTGCGAATAGACGCCGGAACGGGTGGTAACATTCACATTGATTCCGTTTTCGTGCACGATTGCGAGTTGCACACGAAGAAAGGCGAGGTACGCTCGAAGAAGAATTTTCGCGCGAGTGGGAATACCAAATGTATCACGAACGGTGGTGATATATCGTTAGAAAACGTGGAATGCGGGGACGAAGATGCGGAAGTGACGATTGACGCGCGAAGTCAAGGAAGCGGTAATGGTGGTGACATATCCATACATTTCGCCCCGAGAGTCACGAACGTCCAAGTGTACACGAATAACGAAGGTTCGATCAACGCGCGAGTCCCGAGTGGGTTCCCAGCGTTCGTCCTTCGACGAGAAGAAAACCAACCGGACGAAGTCATCGTTCCCGAGACGAATAAAAAAGAAGCAAACCGGTCTTTCAAAAGCTTCGGCGAAACAACGACAACAAGAGAACTTTCCCAAGACGACAAAAATACTAAAGCCGTCTCGGCATTCGGTGCTCGAATAGTCCACGACACCGACGACGTGCTCGCGCGTAAAATGCGCGCAGAATACGAGTCGAAATCCAGCGTCGTCTTCTCGCTCGGCTCCTCCGCTTCGACGAAATCAAAGAAACTTTTATCGCTCGTCGAAACGTCTTGGTTGGATGAAGTTTTGTTCAAACAATAATAGAAGACTAATCTTTTTTAACGACGAGTAAAAAGAGAATAGAATAGAAAGAGTAGTGACGATAGATAGATTATTAGTTAGTTAGCGCGTGTTTTTTGTACCATATAAAAAAAGAGTTTGATGAGTTGCCAGATGATGAAAATTTTTCCTTTTTTTTCCCTTCACACTGACTGAATTTCAGCAGTTTTGGCTTATCCACCAGAAAACGACATAATAAAAATAAAATGGTTGCATACCACTCCATCTTACGAAGAGGCTCCCGGGCGGCGTTGAATTCGCTCGCCGCTAATTGTGGCGGCAAGTGTTCTTATTCGTCCGTTCCGAACGTCATGGTAGGTTGTCGTTTTTTGTCGTTCTTGTTTTATTGTTTTGTCTGCGCTTTTTGCAAAGTTCGTTTCTAAAAGGTCTCTCATCATCTCTTCGCCGCCTCTCTCTCTCGCTGCTGCTGCTGCTGCTGCTGTTGCTGTTGCTGTTGCGACGGCGGCTCTCTCGCTAAACGAATTTGACGACGATGATGACGAGGATTCATTCACACGCGTGCAAATAAACACACGTATCATTTTATTAACTTTCTCTCTCTCCAATACAATAAAATGAAACAGACGGCTGCGGTGATTCGCGAAACCGGACCGTCCTCGGTGATGAAAATCGAGAAAGATTACCCTACGCCAAAGCTGAACCCGGGGTCGGTGTTGATCAAGAACAAATTCTCCGGGATTAACTTCATCGATACCTATCACCGTTCGGGTTTGTATAAGAGAGACTTACCTTTTATTGGCGGCCAAGAAGGCGGCGGTTTCGTCGCGGCGACGTCGCCGGAGGCGGAAGCGCAAGGCGTGAAAGTCGGCGACAGAGTGGCGTATTCTTCGGTGTTTCAAACGTACGCGGAGTACACCGCGGTTCCAGCGCATAAGGTTGTTACCGTTCCTGAAGAGATTCCGTTAGATGTGGCCGTTTCGTGCGGGGTACAAGGCATGACGGCGCATTACTTGACCCACTCCGCGCACGCGCAGTTGATCAAACCGGGCGAGTGGATGCTCATCCACGGCACCGGTTCCGGGACCTGTCAATGGGCCGCGCAAATGGCAAAGTTAAGAGGATATAAAGTCATCGGCACGTGCTCTAAGTCTAAGGTGGATATTGCCAAAGGTACTGGCGTGGATGAGTTGATTGTCTACGACGAAGCACCCGGGACTTCGTACGAAGACTACTCCTCGGTGGATTTAGTCCCAAAAGTTATGGAAATCACAAACGGGCAAGGCGTGAAGTGCGTCATTGACGGGATCGGGTTAGCGACTTGGGAAACCTCGATTGAAGTCTTGGCCACCAAAGGCATCTTTGTCTCTTTCGGCAACGCTTCCGGTGCCGTCCCGGCCTTTCCGCCGTTGAAGTTAATCAACAAATCAGCGTTTTTAACGCGACCAAAATTGAACGACTACACGCAAACGAGAGAGGAGTTGATGTGGAGAGCGAACGATATTTTCGGTTGGATTAAATCTGGTGAGTTGAAGGTGGCGGTGGACAGATGCTTTCCGTTGGATCAAGCGAAAGAAGGTCACGACTATTTGGAAGCCGGTAAAAGTCGAGGGAAGGTTTTGTACGAGATCAACTGATTTTACGTAAACACATATAATATTCCATAGAAGAAGAAGAAGAAAGAAGAAGAGTAATATTAATAATCACAGAGCATCATCATCAATACTAACAATAACACGTGCTCAACTTCTGCTCTCTTCTTCTTTGTCTTTTTCTTCTTTGTCTTCTTCTCTATCTATCTATAATAAGAAAGAAGCTTCTTTAATGAGCCATCCGTCGGTTCCCAGAACCACCAACCACGCCTCCGAGCTCTTTCACTTGCTCTAAATCGGCCTCAAACTGCCTCTCCAACTTATCCTCCAACTCTAACCCGTCCAAACTCTTATCCAACTTCTCCTCTCTGTCCCAGGCGTCTTTTTTCGCCTGTAAAACCGTCTCTTTGTTTTTTATTCTCGTCTCCGTGAATGTTTTCAAGCGATCGAGTTCGTCCATGAGTTTCTCTTTATCCTCAAACTCTTGCGCGAAAGAAGAATGAAGAGAGAGGAAAAAGACAACAATCACGAGGAAGAAGGAAATTCTGAGTTTCGACGATAATTTCGATGATCGCACACAGCGGCAAAAAGACATTCTCTTCTCTGTTCTTTCTCGTCCAGTGGGGGGTGTATTTCTCGGTTTTTTTCCAAAAGTGGTGTGAGAAAGTGCCGTGAAAGGTCCAATTGCTCTTCTTTTTCACTGTGTTGGTGTGACAATACGAAACATCAGAGTAGAGCAGTTTCATTTTTAAAAACACATATCATGTATAACATAGTAGTAGTAACATTAATAGTAAAAGCAACAGCGCGGTGTGACAATGTTGTGATAACATCTCTCTCTCTTTCTCTCTCTCTCTCTCTCGTGTATGTATTCATTTTTTTTCATCATAAGTACCTCGTAAAGTTAGTTGGTATCGCCCCATCGAACGTTCCACCGACTGGCCAAATAGTGCGCGCCGATCGGACCTCTGGAACCGTACGGGTACAACTCTGGCGGGATATTTTCGGATTCGATGGTTTCAAGCAACGGTGTGAACAACTTCCACGCGGCTTCTAACTCGTCGTTACGGATGAACAATCTCTTATCGCCGTGAATGACATCCAAGATGAGACGTTCGTAAGCGTCCGGTAACTCGCCGACGGAGTATTTCGATTTGTACGTCAAATCTAAAATCGATCGGTCCATTTTGTGCCCTAAACCTGGAACTTTGTTGTTAATTTTCAAGTAAATAGCCTCATCTGGTTGAATACGAATGACCAATTCGTTGCACTGCGCGTTGGAAGAGTCTCCCGCGGTACCTCCGCCGCCTCTCGAGATTGGTTTCGATTTCTTATCGGCGTAAATGTTCCCCGGCGCGTGTCGAAACTGGATTCGAATTTCGCACCCTCTCTTGTGTAAAGCTTTTCCCGCTTTCATCAAAAATGGGACGCCGTCCCATCTCGCGTTATCGATGAATAACGCGATCGCCGCGAACGTGGCACAATTCGAACCTTTCGGAACGGTTTCGTCGTCCAAATACGCAGGAAACACATTCGAGCCGCTCGTTTTCCCTTTGTATTGTCCCAGAACGACGTTGTCGATATCGATATCCCGAATCGATCGAATTACTTTAACTTTTTCGTCGCGAATATCCTCCGCGTCCAACGATGCCGGTTCTTCCATCGCAAACAACGCCATAATCTGTAACAAGTGGTTTTGCATGATATCTCGAATGATGCCGTAGTTATCGAAATAGCCGCCCCTGCCTTCGGTACCAAAATTCTCCGAAAAATTAATCTGCACGTTGCGAATGTAATTTCTGTTCCACAACGGTTGAAACATAATGTTCGAAAACCTCAGAACGGTCAAGTTTTCAATCAACTCCTTCCCTAAGTAGTGATCGATTCTGTACGTTTGCTTTTCGCTCAACTCCGCGGCTAAAGCTTTCGTCAAAGCTCTCGAACTTTCCAAATCTCTTCCGAACGGCTTCTCCACGATCACTCTCGTTTCCCCGGTTTTCGATTGCACGTATCTGGAACTCATTTGCGCCACCGGTACAAAAATCGACGGCGGAATGGACAAATAAAACACTCTCATCGCTTTCTTCCCCTCTTCCGTCTTCAACATCTCTTGGTCTAACTTTTCGAAATCCGCGCCTTCGTCGTAGTTCCCGTGCACGTACTCGCACCGCTTCAAAAACTCCTCCATAAATTCATCGCAGTTCTCCTTCGCGTCTATTCTGCATCCTAAACTCATTCGTATTCTCTCGCGAAACTCCTCCGAGGTCATTTTCGATCGCGCGTACCCGAACACCGAAAACGACTTTGGCAGTCTCCCTTCGTAAAATAACGCGAGAAGCGAAGGGTAGATTTTCTTCTTCGCGAGATCACCAGAGGCGCCAAAAACGCAAAACGTCATGTGATCGTGCGCTTCACCGGACGGCCACACGTCCACGCCGGTTTCTTTCGCCGACGATTTCTTCGTATTTTGTTGGTCTCTCGCTGATGATCCTCCTTCTGCTGCCGCCATCACCGGCGAAAAGGTTCTCCTCTTCTCATCATCTCTCTTAAAAGCCGCCGTCGAAAACGATTTTGATGAAAATGAATTCGCTTTTCCCCCTCGTTGACTGAGAAGAACAGATCTGAGGAGTATTTTGCGATCGTTCGATCTGTTCTGCTTCGTGTTCTGATGATGATGATGATGATGATTCTTTGTTGTTGCTGTTGCTGCTGTTGCTGCTGCGCGCATCGTTGCTGAATTATTTACGGAAGGGGGCAGTTAAAAATCTGTTGAATTTTAGACTTGACTTTTCCTTTTTGTCTTCTTCTTTTCGATTAAAAACGCTTCTCTGTTTTCTCCCTTTTTTTTTTCTTGTCACTCTTCGTTTGACTTTTCATACTTAAATTCTTTCTTTCTTTCTCTCATTGTTTTCTTCTTCTTCTTCTATTTTACCACAACACACTTTGACGACGAAGTTGAAAACGAGAGCGAGAGGAATATGATCGTGGACAGTTTGTGTCCGATGGACCCGATCGAAGCCGGAGAAATATACAGGATGGAAAAGTATAAAGATTTCGTATTTCAGGCGAAAAAAGTGGGGGCGTTTGACACTCCCGAGGTGCAACGCATGTTGAAACAGATGCGAAAGTTAACGGTGGAGTTGGCCGAGATCGCGGGGAAGGAGAAGGAAGAAGAAAAAACTTTAACGACGGAAAAGAAGACTTCGGTGATCGATCGCGACGCGAAAAAAGAGTGGTGGAAGGACGGAGAGTACGACGAGAAGAAAGCGGACGAGGCGAACGATCTCGGTTCGAAATGTTTGAAAACGGCAAAGGAAAGGAAAAATGGTACTAAAAATCAAAGACGCGAAGATCACGAACACGCGTTCGAGGCGTACACGGAGGCGATCAGATTAGAGCCAAAGAAAGTGGTATACTTCGCAAACAGGGCGTTTTGTGCGTTGAAGCTGGAACGATACGTCATCGCCGCGGAGGATTGCGACAACGCTCTGAAACTCGACCCGAAATACGAGAAGGCTTTGACGAGAGGCGCCAAGGCGCAAATGAAGTTAAACAACGAAACGAAAGCGATGGAAATGTACGAGTTTATTTTACGACACATCGACCAGACGCACGCGGAAGCTACGAAAGGACGAGAAGAGGCCAGGGCACTTTTGAAGAGTAAAACGGAACGCGCGAATAAGCAGAACGAGGCGACGCGCAAAGGCGAACTGAGAAAACCTCTCTTTGAAGAAGCGGAATTTTTGAAAGGAAACGCGGAAAAGAACGCGGAGAACTTAATCGCGAGCGAGGAGATGTTGAGACAAATTCTAACGACTTCGACGTCTCCTTTTGAGAATAACGCGCGATTTGAGTACGTGGAAAATTGCATCAAGTGTCAACGCGTCTTATTCGCCTTGGACGAGTGCGAAAACAAACTTCCCAGAGACTCTATCGATCGTTTGTACCTTCTCGCCGAGTGTAAGTGGAGAGTAAACGACGTGAGCGGTGCGTTGAGATGTTTAGAAGCATCGAGCTTAGAGCACGAGTGCGACGAAGAACTTTTGAAACACTCGCAAAAATGCGAGACGCTCGCGAACCGATTGAGAGAACTCGAAACGATTTCAGAATCCATCGAAAGTTTAGCAGATCAGGAGGAGTATCAGTTGTGCGTGGAAAAGTGCGATTATGTCCTGGAACAACTATCCATGGGTCGACAACCGACGCGGTTTCGCGCGAATATTCTCGTCGTTCGCGCGTCCAGTCTGGTAGGAATCTTAACGTATTCGAGGGGCGCTTCCTCCGGAACGAGTAGTGGCAGCGAAGAAGAAGACGCGTTATCCTCGGGTTCGGATTCAGAATCATCCTCTACTGTTCTGAGTGAACGTGGATTCGAGTATTCATCGACGAATGCCGGAGAAACAAACCGAGAAAAACTCGACCGTAATCGACTGGCAAAGACGGCGTTGAAAAGTGCCAAGGAGGCGTTACTCTTACACTCCAACAACGTTGAAGCGCACGTCATTTCGCACGATATCTATCTCTTAGGCAACAAACGAATGAAAGCGTTCGAGTCTATCCGTTTAGCGCAAATGCTATCACCGGAGGATCCGATCATCGCTCGAAAAGTGCAAAAGTTGGCCAAGCTCGTTTCCACCATGAACAGAAAAGCGCGGGGCAAGAAAAAAGGACGCTACGGCTCCGACGTCGATTTGAACGACGACGACGACAACGATAAAGATGACGATATCGGCGAATCATCCAAAACTCCAAAACTTTATCAACTCCTCGACTGTCGACAAACCGCTCGCCCGAAACAAATAGCCAAAGCGTACAAAACGCAAGCCATGAAGTGGCATCCGGACAAACAACACCACTCGAAAGACGAAGCCGCGAAACTCCAACAGGCGGAAACGAGGTTCAAGCAAATCGCGTTCGCGTTTTCTATTCTCAGCGATAAAAAGAAACGCGCGGAATACGACGAGGATAACACCAAGTACGATCAGATGTTGTGATGATGATGAAAATTTCGAAAGTGTAATATTTTAAAATCTGAGATGATTTCTCTCTCCTCACACACCACACAAAAACACTTCGCGCATTTACGAAGAAGAAGACAAAGACAAAGAAGGAATGGGCGCCTCCGTTCCCAGAAGAGCAGCAGCTGGGTCGTCGAGAAGAATTAATAAAAGAAAATCTTCGTATTATCGCGCGTGCAGACTCCTTCTGTGCGTCTCGCTTTTCGTCTTTATCGTCAAAGAGTTTCTCATCAACGACGGTGATGAAAATGGAGTATTCGCGATGGGTGTGCGATTGATTGGAAGTTTTGCGTCGTCGTCGTCGTCGAACTGGGGGAGAGATGCTACTACTACTCGAGAGGACGATAAAACGATGCGCGTTTCAGCAGACATCTCCTCCTCTTCCTCGTCGTCGTATGAGAAGGAGGACGAGGAAGAGTTGAACAACAACAACAACAACGCAGACGAAGAAGAAGGAGAAGAAGCGACCACCGCCGGCGTCGTGGGAACGGCACGAAAAGGACGAAGAAGAAGCCGTTCGCGATCATCTTCTAAAGGAAGTACGAGTAGTATTAGTAATAGTTTTGGTGGTGGTAGCGCGAGCGACGAGGAAGGGGACGATACCGGCGGCGAGGACGAGAGTACCGACTCGAGCGCCGGCGGCAATACGTTCCTCCCGACCGCAGACCATCGCGTTGGCGCGGCAGCCAAAGAAGCCATGAACTTGAAGAAACTGAAAGAGTCGTTCAATATCGTTCTCCCACAGTTGTGGATACCGAAAACGCCGGAATGGAAGAAAGCAAACGTGAAGAGAATTTTAGTGACAAAGGCGCAAAATGGTAACAAGTATCATCCGAGCGGCAAGAACAATCCAGAAGTGTTACCGGCGGAAGATTTACGCGAAAAACAGTTCAAGTCCTGTGCGGTAGTGGGAAACGGTGGCAGCAACTTAAACGCCAATTATGGTGAGGCCATCGACGCGCACGACGCCGTTTTCCGTTTCAACGACGGTCCAACCGTCGGTTTCGAAAACAAAGTCGGTTCGAAAACCACCTTCAGAGTTATCAACAACGCGTGGACCCGAACGTGGTTGCGACGGAAACCAAGAGGTGCGTCCGAAGACGCGTTGCTCCTCTTCGGTGCTGGTGCGGCAAAAAGCATGGACGCTCTGTACAAGAAATGGGGCAGCGAGGAAAAAATTTACTTCATGGCGCCCGAATTCGCCGGCGCCGCGCGAGGCCAATACAAAAAAGCGTACCTCGCGTTCGCCGACCTCAAAGCCGTCTCGGTCAAAGGCCGCAACTCCCCACCAACTGGCGTGGAAGGTTTATATTTTGCCATGCTCACCTGCGAATCCGTCGATTTATACGGTTTTGGCATCGAACCCGACCCATCGACCCCGTACCACTACCACGACAAAGTCAAAGGCGTGGAAGCGGCGCACTCGTTCGGCTTCCAAGCGGTGTTTTTGAGAATGTTAGAACACGGCGGACACATGAGCGTTTGTTTGGGAAAGAAAAGCGCGGATCCGCCCTCGTGTTCTTTTTCTTTAACTTCTTCTTATTCGAGTAGTAGTAGTAGCAGTAGTAGTAGTAGTAGTACTAGTGGCGGCGACGACGAAGAGTAGTAAGTAGCTTTTAGTAGTAGACATTTTGAAAATAATTAAAGAGTGTTTGTTGATGATGATGATGATTTGAGTTTTATTTTGAGGACAAGTTTTTATTCTTCTGTCTTCCCCTGTGGTCGTCATCATGAAGTTTTTTTTCTTCTGTTTGTGAAAAGGCAGCCGCAAAATTAGAAGGAAAATCACTCTGTATAATTGTGCGGCCGGCGCGCGCATTTAACACACACACTTTAACACTTTAACACGCACAGAAACTTTAAAGGTAAGTTTTAAACAACACGCTTTGGGAGAAGGAGAGAGTTGTTCGAGTGGCGCGAACAACTTTTTGTACCGTCTTTGTTTGTCCATCGTCGTCGTCAGAAAGAGAGAGAGAATTACGTCGATTCGATTAGTCACATCAGGATCACATCCTCCGCTCTCTCGAATTCCTCTGCGCTTTGAAGCGCGCGCGATTAGTACAACGCGAAGAGACGACGCTGACGACGAAACGAATCTTTTTTATTTCTTTCTCCTCCTCAACAGAGTAGTATTAAAAGCGAAGAGCTACAACAACAACAACAAAGCGAAGAAGGAGAAGAAGAAATTCGTCGACTCGAGAAGAAGCTTTCGCGAGAGGAAGAAGAAGAAGAAGTGAAAAGAAGAGAGAAAAAGACAATAAAAAAATGACGCGAAACGGCGGCGTCCGACCGGCGGAGAAAACCGCGCAGGAAGAGAAAGAGAAAGAAGACGCGGGAGTATCGGCGGAGAAAATGGAATTAGGAGACGAGGACGACGAGGAGTACTACCCGAGCGGCGCGAGACCGGCTGAAAAAGGTGAACTTTTGCTCTCGAGAACGCTCGCCTTGAGGTGCCCGAAAGGTTTTGCCTTTATTAAATCGAGCGAGTTTGAGCAGTTTAAAGAGAACTGGCAAGAGATGAAAGGGAGGAAGAAAAGTCATGGGTCGATGATGAATGGGGGCGTTGACCCGATGTCGTGGCGGTCTGGGATTTTCGATCGACACAAAGTTGCGGAGCCGTACTCGGGAGGAGGAGGACACGCCGCCGCCGCGCCAGTCGCACCAGTCGCGCCAGTTCCGAAACCGGAACAGTCTGCGCCTCCTGAACCACCGGCAAAGCAAGAAGTGGATCCTGCCATCCTTCAAAAAGTCGAGTCGATTATCGCGACGCCGGTGTTGGAGATTCCATTAGCCGGTGGCGATAAGACGGACGAAGAGTGCACGGAGGAAGAGTTAGCGGAGAGGAAAAAACAACGAAAAGCGATGAAAAAAAGAGAAAAAGAATTAGCAAAACAAGAGTTGAAAAAGAAATTGGAGGAGATTGCAATTGCAAAGAGAAGAGTCGAGGAAGTCGAGAGGCAGAAGAAAGAAGCGGCGGAGAGAAAACAAGAACAGTTACGAGCGAGCGGCGGCGTGTTCAACCAGTACGATAACATGTTCAACGACATGTTACCGCCGCCGGATGCGTACAGCGCGAGAAGACCGGACCCATACGCGAACAGAACGTTGAAGCCGGCAAGCATGAGTCTCGGTTCTGACCGCTCGCACAAGAGAATGCGCGATGGACGCATCATTAAGAATCGACGGATGTTGAGAGAAGCGCAAATTGAGGACGAACGACAAAAGAGGAGAAACGTGTTGATCAAATCGTGCAGAGACGTTTTGAACCACGTGAAAAGAAACAAATTCCACTGGATTTTCACGCAACCCGTTGACGCGGTAAAGCTTGGCATCCCTGATTATTACGAGATCGTGAAGAACCCGATGGATCTCGGTAAAGTGAAAGAGAAGTTGGATGGGAAGAAGTACACGTGGCCGACCGACTTTGCGGACGACATGCGATTGATTTTCGATAACTGTGCCTTGTATAATGGGACGACTACGGATGCTGGACAAATGGGTGAAACAGTCCGCGGCGCGTTCGAAGAAGGGTGGGTGAAATACAACGTCGAACAGAAAATGAGCGACGAGGAGGACATCCGCACGAAGGAGGATATTGAAATCGCAAACACGCCGGAGGATCCGATCAGACAAGAAGAGGTTTTCGCGGAAGAGCAGGCCAAGTTACTCGCGGAAATGAAACGTGAATTGGCAGAGTTGCGAAGACAAAAGGGTGGTGGTGGCGGATACGCCCCTCGAGAGCGCGATATGGATGGATTCTTAGACGACGACTTTGACGCGAACATGTACGACGACGATCCGGAGGAGTATGCCGCCGCGAGACGAGGTAAAGCAACTGGTAAACCAAGAGGTCGCCCGGTCGGAAGTGGCAGCGGTCAACCAAAAGCCAAACGACAACGCGCGACTCCACAAAGCAAAGTTACGAAAGATCGCAAGTACATTGAGCTCGATCAAGAGCCGTTACCGACGAGAGAGATGACGTTTGATGAGAAGCACGCGTTGACGATGTCGTTGCAAGAGCTTCCAGAGAGCAAGCAAGAGATGGTGATTACTATTGTTCAAGAAGGGCAAGCAGCGATGGGCAAAGCCGAGGGCGACGAGATTGAAATCAACATCGAAGAACTCGATTCGAAAACGCTTTGGAGACTTCAAAGGTACTGCGATTCGCAGTTGAGACCGAAGAAGAGCAAAAAGTCGGCGTCGGCTATGGATTTGGTGAAGGAAGCCAAGGCGCGAGAAGCGGCAGCCATGCGTGAACTCGAAGCGTGCGAAGCGAACTTGAAGAATAATCCGAGGAAGAAAGCGTCGAACACTGATTTGGCGACTGTAGCGGGTGCTTCTGGTGAGAAACCCGCAAACTCGGACTCGTCCGATTCCGATTCCGATTCCGATTCCGATTCTTCGTCTTCGGAAGGCGGCGACTCGAATCCCGAGAAGGGCAACAAAGCCGCCGGCAGTGGCGGGAACGACGATGGGACTTCCAACGTCCGACCAGTCTCTCGAGTCGAACAGTCGACGAATCAGCTCTTACAACCCGCCGTGGACGAGTTGGGCATCAAACGCGACCAAAAGCAACCCGTCGCGGCGGTGCAAAATCCAGAAGGTTGGTCCGATCTCAACAAGAAGGACGACACAGCAAACACGGGCGCCGCCGCGGGTGCACCTGCGGCGGACGCGAGCGCGCCCACGGAAGCCGTCGATGCCGTCCCAGATGATTTGTGGTCCGATTTTGAAGCCGCGGCGACGCAAAAGAAAGACATTGAAGCGAATCGAAACGCAGAGATTGAGAAGCGCGAAAAAGAAATCGCCGAAGCCGAACAAAAGGTGAAAAACGAGCAAGCGCAAAAGGAGAAGGAAGAGCAAGAAAAGATCCAAAAGCAAAAGGACGAAGAGGAAGCGAAGATCCGAGCCGAGGAAGAGGAACGAGAGAAAGCGAGGGCGGCGGCTAGAGCGGAGTTACAAGCGGAGACAAAACAAACGATCAACATCGAAGAACAGAGAGAAGCGATGAAGGAGTTTGGAGGAGAAGGCATGGTGAGTGGTATGGAAAAACACGCCGCGCAGATTAAAGAAACTCTTGGAAACGGGAGCAACGGAGAGCAAGCGTGATCTTCGATGAACAACAACAACAATAAAACAATAAAACAGAGTATTTTTATATATATAACAACAACAACAACATTTAGTAGAGCAAAACAAAACGAAAAACAACAACAACGAGAAGATCAACATCAATACAACACACGACGCGAAGACGATTTTGTAGGACGAGAAAGAAGTATATAGTATTTTATTGTCAATAAAAAACAAACGTAACGAACAAAATTGTTTCAAAAACGACGACGGCGAATGAATGTATCTTTCTTTTTTACCCGTTGTTGTTGGTTGTTGCGTGATATAATCAACACAATAATATCGTCTCGTTTCTTCTTCTTTACAAAATCAACTAAAACTAAGACAAAAATATCAAGCGCGTGTGTTGAACGCCAAATGATGACTCTCTCTTTCTCTCGTCCTCCACTCTCTCTCCTCTCCTTTCTTCTCTCTCTTCTCCTTCTCTCTCTCTTTTATTCCTGTTTGCTAAAACACTTTGTTCTACAAAAATTTTCTCCTCTCCTTCCTTTCTCTCTTTCAAACTTTTTACAAGGCGGAAGTCAAGTAGATGGCGAGCGCACCGGAACCGATGATACCGGCGAGCGTAGCCGCCCAGTACAACAAGTTACCTTCGTACTTGTCGCCGTCCGTCTTGAATTCTTCCGGTAAGTAGATCGGGGAGTATTCGTCGACGTTCGCCTTGCCGTTGCGGACGCCCAAGGAGTAGACGTAGCCAGACTTACCGTCGCGTCTCTTCGGGGCGGAACCGGCTTCGGTGGAACCCTTGTAGCCGACACCGGCTTGGCCACCCTTGGATTTGGTACCCTGTGATGATGTAAAGAGGAGAAGATGTCATCGATTTTGTCAGTCGTTGTTGTTAATGTTGTTGCTCAAAGCAGACACACAACAAAGTATTTTATTTTTCGTTTTTCCCCTCAAGAAAGAGGCAAAACAGATTTCGTCTTTTGGACGGCTTCTTCGAGTAAAATCGATCCTCGATAAGACGACGGACGAAGCGAAGCGTATCAAATAAACACACAGAGAAAATAAAATAAAATTCGAAAGCGGTCGCGCGTGGACGAACGCGACGCGAAGGTTGAAACGCTCCGAGACGCGCGTAATTGCGTTCGAAGTGAACTTTCGCATCGGAATACGCGCGCATCGATCGTTTCTAAACTCGCACACGACCGCTTCATCAAAGCGCGCGGAGAAAATTCGTGTGCAATCTCACTTTCTAGTTGGACGAAATGCAAAATTTGGACGCCCACCACCCGCCTATTGGGCAGCGACGATGATTTTTAAGCGCACAAAAAAAAACGAAATTGGAATTCGTACCTTCTTCGGTCCGCTCGCGTTCGCTTGAACGGAGAACGCGACTCTCTTGGACGCGGTGGTAGTTTTCGCGACGGAAACTTTTGCGCCAACGAACGTGGATGAAGTCAAAGCAGCAGACATGTTTGTTATTATTAAATTATTTTTATACGGTTTGTTTATGGGGGATTCGTCAAAGCTCAAGAAGGCTGGCTCCACAGAACTCTCTACAACAGAAGAGAGATTTTCTTCAAAAAGGAGATCGATTGATCGAAAAAATTGCAAAAAAACAAGGAAAAAAAACAAGAGATTTTCATTCGCCGAGATAGACGCGCTTTTGACTGAAAAAAAGAAACAACTGTTTGCTCTCAATCTCATCGTCCTCATTTTTATTAACTAACAAACTTATAACATTACAGGAGGATGATGAGAACAGCAGCAATAAAAACAACAACAACAAAGAAAAAGAAGAAGAGCACGATGATGGCGATGAATAATTCTCGTCGTTTTTCGCTGTGGTTGTCGTTTGTTCTCCTCCTTTTCGCGATGATGATGATGATGATGAGGATGCCGCCGAATTATGAAAATGAATCGGAGTTACGATTTCTGACGAAACGAAAACAAAGCCAAGGAACAACAACCGGGGGTTTTATGTTCGCTTCAGCCGCCAAAACGGATGATGATAATGATGATGATGACTACGACGACGAAGATGAAGATGAATCATCATCTGCTAATAAAGAGAACAAAAACGTGTTTCACACGGAAGTGAGAACTTTGTACGACCCGAACACTTCAGGCGTGTTTGGTTTCCAGTCCTCGGAAGAGTTCAAGGAGAAAGTTTTGGAGACGAGAGACGTGTGGGTGGTGCAATTCATCGCACCCGGGTGTCAACCGTGCAAGGATATGGCACCGGCGTTCAGTAGAGCCGCGTTATCGTTAGAGTCGGTGAACATTAAGTTTGGCGCGATTGATATCGCCGGGAACGAAGATTTAGGACGGTCGATGCAAATATCGCGAGTGCCGGCCATCGTCGGTTTCGGAGGGAAGAAGACGTGGAATCCGTACAGGAAAATCGCGCAGAAATTGCCCAACGAGTACCGAGGGGATGCGTTGACCGCGAGAGCGTTGAGAGAGTTTGCGGTGAAGAACTTACCGGACGATGAAGTCGCGAGAATTGATTCCGTGGACGAGTTAAAGAATGTCGTTTCGGACGAGATGCCGACGCTGGTGTACGTGACGGACAAAAGCGAGACGCCGTTCATGTTGAAATCGTTGGCATGGAACCATAAGAACAGAATTCGCGTGGTTGAGTTGACGTACGACTCTTCCACGGACGATTTGTTACCAACGCCGGTGCTTCCCGGGTTGGAAGCGCACGAAGACGAAGAGGACGCGGTGAAGTTGGTGTTGTATAAAGACGCAGATTTGACGAAGAAACCGACCTTGTTCGACGGCGAGAGCATGAGTAAAGACGAGGTGTTCGCGTTCGCGGAGAAGCACTTAGGCCCAGAAGTTGGAGAGTTGGAAGTGGAGGTACTTCGTAAAAAGAAAGACGACGGCGAGGATAAAAGCGGAGACGAGAAGAAAAAAGGAGAAGAAGAAGAGGAAAACAACGATGATTTTTCGTTGTTTATTGAAAAGAAACCGAAAAATTTCGAACAAGACGTGATAGAAAAGAAGGAAGCGGTGGTAGTTATGTTTACCAAGCGAACGGACGAGTGTGGCCTTAAAGTGAACGAAGCCATCGACGCGTTTGCAAAGCTTCAATTCCAAGCGGAGCTTTACGAATACGTCGTGAACCGAGACGGTGAGGATATCTTGAAAGCGATAAAACTTGCCGAAACGCAAACGTTGAGTAAGTTTCCAAACAAAGACGAGTGCTTCTCGTTGATGTATTACCCGTTCGGTGAGAACAAAGAGGACGAAGAATCGTACCCGTTTGAAGTTTCCGAGGACCATCCGGTGAACGACGGGAATTTGAAAGCGTGGATGTACGAAAACACGGCGGATGTTGTTTTAAGAATCACCCAGGACAACTTGGACCAGTATTTAGCCACGGATCCGTTCACACCGAAGTGCGTTTTGTTCTCTCAAAAGGACGAGACGCCCGGAATGTATAAAACATTAGCGGCAAACTTCAAGGACGACTTCCATTTCGGTTTTTTCCAAGCCGATGATAAAAACGACCCGAACTTGCAAAAGTTCAACATTCCAAAGTTACCCGCGGTGCAATTATTGTTCGTTAATCCCGCGGTCACGCCGCAACAAGAGGCGTCTGGAAACGTCCAAATGAACTCTGCACCGTTTCCTGGACCGATGAATTACATTTATCTTCGCCAATGGTTGCTGGAAGCCAAAAATCAAATCAAGCGGAAAGACGAGGGGAAGTCTCCAGGAAAAGTGACGCCGCCGCCGCACGTCACGACACAAAAGGAATTCCAGGACGAGTGCGAATCCAAAGGCGGTTTGTGCGCCATCGCGTTTATTCCAGGGACGAGTTCTTCTTCGCAATCTATGTTTGAAGATCGCGTGGAAAGAGCGTTTGAAGCGGCAAAACTTACGAGCGGACGACCGTTCACGTGGATCGTCGTCGATCCGATTGTCCAGAAAACGTTCGCAAAAGCCTTCGACGTTTTACCGCACAATTCACCAACCGTGACGGTTTTACAACCCAGAAAAGGAAGGTACGCAACCATGAGTGGTTCCTTTGACCCTCGCGAGCTCGCTAGGCACTGCGAGTTAGTCTTGAATGGTAAAACGAGAACGTTTATGATTCAAGACGTGCCGAAAATAATCGACGGCGGCGAGAGCGAAGACGAAAACGATTACGAACCCGAGGAACCGATCGAGGAAGAGTTCGATTTGAACGATATCATGGGTGAAGAAACCGAAGATGCTACGTTAGGTTTGACGAGAGCGGAGATTGCGGAGTTAGAGAGAAAGAAGGAAGAAGAGGAATTAGCGGAAGCCGCGCGCGTCAAAGAGGAGGAAAAGAAACAACAGCAAAAGAGTAGCGGAAAGAAGAAGAAAAAGAAAGGAAAGAAGGGAAAGAAGAAGAAGGAGGACCTTTAATACTCTATATCCATTCTTTAATAATAATAAAGATATTTCTTCTAATATAAAAAATTTGTGATGATGTTCTTCTTCTTCAGTCGTTCTTCTCCGATGGCTTTTGTGTGCGCACACTACACTCTATATGTTGTCGTTGTTGTTGTCTGTCTCTGTCTGTCTGTCTGTCTTTCTACTAAAAAATTACGCCCCAGTGCGCTCAACCCCCTCTTCTGCCAACGGATTCACCGTCGCTTGGTACCCTTGCGTCCAATCCGCCCCGGGGTAAAACACTTCCCACCACCCGGGCGAGTATTTGTTATACGGCGCCGTCCACTTGGACGGGTCCACCGGCGGAAACGCGTCCGCGGCGATTAACTCGTTCGATTTCAACAACTCCGCACCAGTCCCTTCCACGGAACCTTTGTACACCCGGTCCATTCTTAACTTAATAAACGTGTTCCACACCTCGTCCGTGGTCATCACCGCCACGCACGGTTGGCGGATTTTTTTCTTTATTTCCGGCATCGAGTCCAAAAATGTTGGGTTCGGGACGATCCAAAAGTCTTGCAATTTCTCAGTCTCTCGGTAAAATCTTCTTCGTTCTCTCAAGATTTCCGGGAAGTGTTCGTTGTTTTCGTCGTTGAGCATAAAATCCGCGTTCGCGATGCAAAAGTAATACGCGCGAGACTATTATCAGAAGAGAGAGAGAGAGAAGTTACGATTTTGTCAGCAAAACATGATGCGTGTGTCTAAAAAGTAATCTTTTAATGTGTCCGACATTTTATCCGATTTTGACGATATCTTTCGTCCCATCCGCCCCGACGATGGATCTCAGAAGAAGAAGACAAAGAAGAAGAAGAATGGACCCCTTTTCCATCGAAAGGAGTAAAGAAAACAACGACACAAAAGCGCAACAAAAACAATAAAAGAATCAATTTTAGTAAAACTCACCTCGTTCATGTCGATGGTCTTCTGCGCTTCAGCTCGGACGACGACATCACTCCTCCTTCTCATCGAGGATCGGGATTGACGATGATGCATCAATTTCGAAACCAAGTTCACTTTCGTCGGGTTTTGCACAACTTCTTTTCCCTTTCCTCCTCTCGACGACGATATCGTCGTCGTCGTCGTCGTCGTCGTTAACGAACTCGCGGCGGCAAACATCGTTGTTGTTGTTGTTGTTGTTTTAAGCGTCGTCGTTGTGTGTGTGTGTAAGTGTGCGCTCTGGTGAAAAAAGAGCCTTCCGGACGGAGGTCAAAGAGATAAAAAAAATGTTTAGGGTTTAGGGTTTAGGAATAGGCCAGAATTCAAAAAATAAAAAGGAGTTGCCTCTTCACGACGAACACAAACAAACGTTACGAACCGTTTGTTGTTTGAAGAAGTGGTTTTGGTTGGTGGTGTTTTTGCGCGCGCTTTTTCTCCTGCAAAACGGAAGGAAAAGATATACGTAACGTAACGCGAGCATAATAATAATAATGGGCATCCTCGGTGGGAGTAGTGGGAGTAACAACGCGCACGATTTACTCTCCAGGACGGAACATTTGCTTAAAAAATACCAAAATCATCTCCCCCAAAACGATGATGGAACTGTGTCGGATGAACGAATGAAACGACAACAACAACAACGAAAAACGAATAAGAACGTGGGGGTGGGGAAGTTTAGTAGTAGCGGTGGTAATAATGGTAACGAAGATGATGACGAGAGCAGTACTACTCATCACGATAATTCGTTCGAACAATTCCTGGGTAAACTCGAAGAACGACTGGACGACATCGCGGACGTCTCGGAACGAGCGAAAGTAGAAACGAACCGAGCGGCGATTGCGGCGATGCACGCGGAAGTGAGACGAGGGAAGAACAGTTTACGAGGAGAAATTCCGAAACTGAGAAAATTAGCGAATAAAAGTAGTAGTAGTAATAATAACGCCAAGAAGAAGAAACGGGCGACGAGCGACGGGGGCGATATCGAAGACGAATCGATGTACGAAAGAGACGGGAGAGAAACGCTGATTGACCAGTTCGAGCAGAGAATAGAGGACGTTCCGGACGGGGTGTCGAGAATGATTCCTCGAACGCCGTCGAAGAAAGTCCCGCATCATCACAGATCGTTGTCGAGAGATATCGAAATGGGGACCTACACGAACCCGTTTGAACAACCGGAAACACTTCGCGAACAACATTTACACAACAACAACAACAACAACAACAACAACAGATTCGAAGGCATGGAACACACGGAAGAGAGTCGACAGTTTCGTCAAGAATTCGAAGACAGAAAGAAAACGCAAGACACCGACTTGGACGAAATCAGTCGAGGTTTGCAAACCTTGAAACGTCTCGGCGCGGACATGGACGAAGAGATGGCCAGGCAACAACCGGCGATTGAAAACATAGATTTTAAAATGGACGGTGCGCAAGCCGAGATGAAAACGGCCAACATGAGGTTGAAAGAAACCGTAGAGAAGGCGCGATCGTCGAGGCATTTTTGCGTGGACGCGACGTTGATTTGCGTCTTGCTCGGGATTGGCATGTACTTGTATCGCATATTGAAGTAACTATATATTTAATATTATGCGACAAAATACTAGCAAGAAAGCACACTAAAATACACACAAACACACCCACGCGGCGGCGCGCTCGAATCTTATTGTTGTTGTTGTTGTTGTTAAACTCTGTTTTACTACGGTACTACTACTAATACTACTACGTCCAAGACGCTTTGAGGTTCGAAAAAGCGTGTCCTCCCACACATCTCATCACCTCAATTTACCATTCGCGCCGCTAAACGCCGGGTGCACTCTCACCACGAAACAGCTCGCCAATAACAGCACACTCGCGTATCTCCCATCCACGGCGTCCACGAACCAATACAGGAGAAAAACAATCGCAGAAATGAACACATAGATGTACCCAAGGGCGGTGAGTTTCCCTTTACTTTTATTACTTGAAGAATTCATGTTTTTGGATTCCCCGAACTTCTTGAACGACAGATACTGGTTCTTCCTCTCTCTTTGCAACGCTAAGATGACTTCTTCAGAGTTCGAAGATGTAGTTGTTGTCGTCGTCGCTCCTGCTAATGCTGCTCCCGTCGTCGTCTGCTCCGTCGCAGGCATACAAACAACAACGCACTACTCAAACAATGAGAAAAAATGAGAAAAAAAAACTCCAAAACTGCCCTTTAAAATATTTTTGAAATTTCTCACAAAAACAACGCGTTTATTAACTTTCTTTATTGATAGTATTCTCTTTTACACGCATAAACATATACACACATACATAGCAAAATGGGTAAGAGTTACGTGTTAGACGACGACGACTCTTCAGACGACGATAAAGATGTTCCAGATATTGTCTCGCCTCTGAAGAAAATCGATTCGGTGATTGAAAACACGACTGAGAAGAAAACAACAACAACACTTAACAAAGAGAACGATGATGAGGATGATGATGATGTTGATTTAACCACCACCACGCGCGATGAAATTGGTGGTGGTGGTAGTAATGACGACGATAATAAAGAAAAGGAAAGAGAAGAGAAGACAAAGATCGAAGAAACAAAGACGATTGAAATCAAATCGGATTCGGACGAGGAACCGGATTGGATGAAAGAGTATCAACCTCCCACAAAGGAAGATTTGAACGACGAGAAGAAAAAGACAGACAACACGCCGACGAAGAAGAAACGTAATAATAATAAAACAATCAATATCAGAGACGACGATTCAGACGACGACGACGAGAAGAAAAGCAACAGCAGCAGTTCCGGGTGGGGGTCAGATGGAGACGACGAGGACGCGAAACCGTTAGCGGTTAGGCTTTCGGAGAAGAAACAGAAGGAAGTGTTGATGATTGACGACGACGAAGAAGAAGACGATAAAATGGATGCAGACGATACGAAGGAGAAGAACAAAGAGAACGCAGATAATAATACAACAAATAAGAGAAAGATTCCGGCGGCATTTGTCGGCGCGTCCGTGCCGAAATCAAAAATGCCTCTGCTGATTAACCACGGCGCGTTGCAGAAAACCGCCAACTCGACGATTTTGTTCGAGTGTAA
>Ga0257106_1000118_pt1 | contig 48891 bp, 35 predicted proteins | sample LP_taG_3_FD_190177 | JGI IMG/M metagenome (GOLD analysis project Ga0257106, IMG submission 190177) | Marine microbial communities from Northeast Subartic Pacific Ocean, Canada - LP_J_2011_P26_10m | ecosystem: Environmental > Aquatic > Marine > Oceanic | place: Canada: Northeast Subartic Pacific...
GGAAGGAATCATACACTCCGATTTTGTGTACCAAAATCCTCCGACTTTGAACAGAGATCCAATGGATTACCCGCGACCTCCCCCAGTTTTAGAAGTGCAGCCGCCACAAGCGACGAAGAAAAAAATCGGTTTTATGGGTATTCGCATAGCTGGGCCTTCGGCAGACGAAACATTCAAGATTAACGTGAAATCGTTGACGCTCGATAGCGCCGTCGCGACGCTGAAAGTAAAGTCCTCCGAAACTGTGGGATCTATCATTCAACGCGTTCGAAAACGTTGGCCAGAACTCGAAGGTGATTTGTACTTGTACTTTCCTAAAGCGGGAGTGGAGAAACAAGAACCGCTGGATGAATCCACAAGCTTGAAAGACTGTGGCGTCAAACCTCAAGTTGGTGCTCCGATATTATACATCGAGTCGACTAAAGTACATGTGGTTTCGGAAGAAATCGCGACGATGCGCCCGATAGACGATCGCGCCTTGGCACCTCCTGGAGCGTTTAAGAAACCCTCCGATCTTTCCATTGAAGATGGTCACATTATGCTCGTCAACTATGCCGAGGCAGATCCCCCGCTCATCGCTAAACCGGGCATGGCGGCGAAGAAAGTGACGTATTACTTGAGAAAATCCGCGGGTGATCAAGGCGCCAGACCTTTGATGGGGAAAAGTGGGCAAGTGTTTGATTTAAAACCAAACGCGCCGTCACCCTTTCTATCTGGTTTACCTCCTGGTATACCTGTAAATGTCTTAGAAACGTCCATGTACCGCTCTCCACTGTTTGATAGGACGCCAGATATGGACGACGACTCTCAACCTGGAATGTTTCTGCTTGCCAGAGGACCTACGGGCAAATGGAGCATGCGGCAAGTGCCTCATTTCTTCGTCGCCGGCCAAATGGAACCACACGTTGAAGTCCCAATGCCAGGATCGTTAGAGTGTATCGATATTGAAGAACGCATGGTCAACGCGACAGTTTTGAAACATTTCTTAGAGCTTCAAAAGCGAACTACTCCGGAAGATGCGCATCTTCCGAAACTCGTCAAAGTGTCGGACATAGCAGCCACTTTGAATAATGTCTTGACTGAAGATCAAATTCGATCCAAGTTACGCCTCAGAATTTGTGCACCAGTCAGATCGAGAGAAGGGATCAGTAAAGAAGATTATGCGTTGAACCCAGAGTACCGATTCGAGCACGAAAAAGAAATTCAAAAAATGTGCACGCCTGAAGATATTTGCGCGTACGAATCTATGCGTCACGCTATCACCGAACTCATGCAAGATCGAACGCCCGAACAAGTGAAAAGAATGAAAAAACTTTTGGCAGTTGATTTTCAGGCCTTAACGAACGCCGTGACGATTTTAGTGCGACACGCGAAAGGAAAACGTGTGAGGGATTTAGAAAGAATCGAACTTTTGCTTCAGATGCAACCGTGGTCGGTCACTCGAGAGTTTCTCGCATACGCGGCTGGGAAAGGTGTTTTGCACATAGACAACTCAAAAAAGATTCGGAAAGAAACTGGGAAGTTCTGGCATTACGTCCGAAGACTCACGAAACCACCGCCGCCGGAAGAACTTCGTCCAAAAGTACAACCAGGAACAGTGACTGGTACCGCGGCAGATTTAAGAAAACTTACCATGCCGCAAGCAGCGCGCATCTTGAGAAACTTTGGTATAGAAGATGAAGTCATTTTAAAACTCGAACGATGGAAGCGCATCGGTTTGATTCGGGAATTGTCAGGCGCCGCCACTGCGGATGGGAACGCGACGCATCAGAACATGTCCAGGTTTGCGAGAAGTATCAAACTTTCCGAAGTGCAACAAGTCGAGGAACTCAAGGAAACGTCCAATTTTCTTTTCAAACGGCAATGGAGAAAACTCGCCAGGAGAGATCGAAAGAAGAGAGCGGACGGAGACGACGACGATTCATCATCTGGAGGTGATACGGACGATGGTTTAAACGCTTTGTGCTCCGATACGGAAGATAGCGACGACGAGAGCGATGAAAACCGATCGGATTCAGACTCGGACTCTTTGGCGGCAGAATTAGAGGCGGAGTTGGCGATGAAAGCGAGAGGACCAACTGAAGAGGAAGATGCTGCTGAATTAGACAAGTTGCGCAACGAACTCGGCGCTGGTATTGGTGCAGAAGATCCTGCAAAACTTCTGGAGCGCGGCATTATCCCAATAGGGAAGAAATTACGTTTGAAACGTATCACAACGCATACGTTTCCGGATGGTCGACAAGCGACGGTGGAAGAAGACATCACCGACGTCGCCGGAGAAGCTTGGATGCAAGTCAGAGCGCAAGGAAAGAAGGCGTCTGAGGAAGCGGCTACGCAAGCGCTCGTGGCTGTGGGTAGAGACAAACCTCCTGATGCGCCTGATGAAGCACCTCCTGAAAAGAAGGCGGCTCCAAAAAAACCAGTCACGTTTGCAGATAAAGCAGACGAGGAAAGAGCAGAGTGGGTGCGACTTCGAAAACGCGCAAAGGAACGGGCACGACGCGCAAAGGAGAAAATTTCAAAGCTGGCAGCACAAGGTTTACTCCTCGATGGCGAGTTGGACGATGAGGAAATGCCGGATATGAAACCAGTTCCTGGCCAAGGCTTGAAACTCAGTTTGAATGCGTCGAGAATCAAAGCTGCTGCGCAACGCAGCCACTCGACGCCAGGTAGCGGTCAACCGAGGAAGAAACAAGTGTATAAACCGAGACCAGCCAAGCCGTTATGGATACAACTCAGTGATCTCACCGAAATAGTCATCAAAAATAGGCAGTTCGGTCAGGTTTTCGGGACGCCGGTACTTTTAGAAGATTATACGAATTATATCGAAACACCGGTGGATTTGAACACGATCCTCAAGAAAGCGCGAGGAAACGCGTACGGCACCGTCATGGAATGGTTCGCGGATATTGCTCTGATTGAATCCAATGCAAAGGCTTACCATTTATCCGAACAGGAGGTGAAGATGCGCATAGATTGGGTACCGGCGTTGGCTACAAAACTCGTCAATTTTGTCCAAACGCTCCTCGATCGACCATACACCAGGCGCGACTTGAAGAAAGCGGACCACACGTACTCGCCGCAGGAAGACGACGGCGACGAAGATCAAGGAGAAGATGAGAAAAAAAGTAGCGGTTTGACGCAAACGCAACCAAAGATGAAGATGAAGTTTTCGTTCAGGATGAAGCCGAAAGTGGAAGAAAGTGGTGGTGGTGGCCCGGCGGAAACTACGAACACGGCGACCGAAACAGGGGAAGACGGCGGCGCGACGACTGGTTTAGAAACGCTCACCACGGGTGGTGGCTTAGACGACGACGAGAATGACGACGACGAGGAAGAAAACGAAGCCGAGGGTGGTCGTCAAAGTGCTGGTGATGGGAACTTAGACGCCGCAGGCAACTTAGATTAATAATGTACTCTTTTGATGTCCCTTACTACTTTCTTGTTTAGCTTGCTTCAGTCAGTAAAATTAAAATTAAATTTAATATGCCATCAGAGAATTCCGAAAAGATATTTTCATTATTTATGTCGCGGGTTTACAATTTAAAAAACCTCCATCACCATGACTGAAATGGTCCCGCCATCCGCGCCAGTGCCTCCGAACAAGAAGAATGTGACCGGTTTAGAGTTCTTGGAAGGCATTTCTGTGCGTCGTGTTTCTGTTCTTTCTTTCTGATTTTCTTCTCTTTCTTCTTCTTCTTTTTCCCAATTGTGAAGATCTTGCCAGTCGACAATATTGGAACGAACTCATCCAAATTTCCTTCCTTACGATGATGATGAATCAATCAATCAATCAATCAATCAACACAGGGTCTGTACATGAATCAAAAAATCGAGTTACTCGAAGCCGTGACTGGTATTAACACGAAAAATCAATATCTCGTGATCCCAATCGGTCAAGAGATGCCAGATCCAATCCCGGACGCGTGGATGAAGGAATTCACCAAAGGAAACTTAGAACCTTTATTTAAGGCGAAGGAAGAATCGAACTGTTTGACGAGAATTATCTGCCCTGGCTACAGATCCTTCACCATGCCATTCGTCGATGGGGAAGGAAGAAGGTTCTTTTCCATCATTCGACCGTTTAGGTGTACCATGGGCATTCCATATATGTGCATCTGTCAACCGCAAGAGGCGGAGTTGTTAGACGCGAACGGAAACACGTACGCCAAGGCGATTGAAAGAACGCCGACGTGTTGCGGGCGTAACTTTGACGCGACCGACGATCGAGGTCGATTGATTTATCACGTGTCGTATAACGCGTTGAAGGCTGATAACGGGAAGTGCAACGCTTGCGCGCCGAGTTGCTTTAACGCGAACTTAAACATTGACATTCGAGATCCGTCAACGAAAGAACATCTCGGCGTGATGGTTTCCAAGTGGCCGGGTTGTTCTTGCGCTGGGCTAACGGATCGCTCGCACTTTGTGTTGAGGTTTGCGCCCGGTTCGCACCCAAGACAAAGAGCCGGTTTAGTCGCGGCGATGGTTTTGATTGAGTTCGCTGTGTTTGAGTTGATCAGATCACTAGAGCAATAATTTTATTTTCCAAAAGAGAGAGGCGGGCGCCGCATGTTTCATACTCGCTCGTCCCTTATTCGCTATGAGTTTCTACGTATTGAAATCAGCTTTGATTGAACATTCTGTTATAATATACTGTAATTACTACGCTATTGAATATATTTCACGTAAGAAAAATCCTTCTTAAGATTTAAGTTGCTGAACGGCGTGCCGCAACATCGGAAGTAACACCCCTAAACTCGACGACACCGCATTCGGCCGACCGGGTAAGTTTACGATTAAACTCTGGTTATTTCGCAACCCAGCAACTGCCCGCGATAATGCGGCGTGTTTTTCGTATCGCCGCGCGTGTGCTCTGAGCGATTCTGCTATGCCCTTCACTTCTCTCGTGAGTACGCTCTTCGTCGCCTCGGGTGTGACGTCTCTTTTCGCTAAACCGGTTCCTCCGGTGGTCAAAATCACGTCGCATTTCAGTTCGTCCGACATGTATACGATCGCTTTTGCAATCTCCTCTTCCTCGTCCGGGACGAGCTTGTATCCTTTGATGATATGTGTGCTACTTTTGCTAACATCATCAGTAGTAAAATACGTCTCGATGGTTTCTCTCATGACGACGTTACCGGAGATGTCTTCGTAAACGCCGTTGAACGCTCGGTCTGATACAGTTATGATACCGAAAGATATGTCACTGTTACCATCACCGCTGTTCGTGCCATCTACTCCTCCTCCTCCTCTGTTGATACATACCGCATCTTCTTCGATATCTTCGCAGCACACGTCTGAGAGCATTCTGTTGTTGTTGTTGTTACCTCCTGAATAATACCGTGGTTGTGTCAACGGTAATGTTGCTGCTTCCAAAGTCGTCGTTGTCGTCGTCGTCATCATCAAATCTTTCGGATGTTTTGCGTGCATCTCTTGCCCGCTCTTAAATTTCTCCAACATCTCCTCCGTCGCTTTCGACTGCCACTTCTCTTTCCATTCCTTTTGCGTCATCCCGTACACTTCCTCTTGACACAGCTCGTACGTGCTTTTCAGTCTTACATTTTTCTTCCCCAACAACAACCATTTGGCTAAACAGTTTCGACAGAAACCAGTCAAGTTCATCATCTCTATGTTTTGAATGGTTTCGTTTCTCCACTTCATGTGCTCCAGAAGTTTCCGAAACGCGAACGCCTCGGCTTCTGTTTGTAACGAAGAAGAAGAAGAAGAAGTTTTATTAGACATCGTCATACTGCTATGGCGTATTATGATGATGCAAATTGAATGAAGAAAAAAAAAAGTGCATGTTGTGTGTTTTGTTGTTGGAGTTTTTTTGTTTGTTTGGCTTTTTCTGTTCTGCTCTGCTGTTATTTAGAAGACAGACACACTTTTTCGCATATGCATAGAAGACAACTACGTACGTAGTGAGAAGAAAGAGAAGATAAAATAACGACGACGACGTAAACGACTATAAATGAAGAGGAGAACACCGCTCTCACCGCGAGAAATGAGTAAAATCGTTATTCGAAGAAGAGGAAGAAAGCTAGGAGGAAGAGCGTCGTCGGTTTTCGAGAATATTGACGACGAAGAAATGATTGCGACGACGAACAAACGAAAACGAGGCGGAAGAAGTTCCGAAGAAGAAGAAGAAGAAGAAGAAGAAGAAAAGGAAACGACGACGACGACGACTTTTACGCGACGGAGGAAAACGAACGTCGATGGTGAGTACGTTTCCACCAAAGGAGGAGGAGGAGAAGAAGAAGAAGGAGGTTCGTCGAAAACGTTGCAGTTTCGAAAGCGCATTTTGGAAGAGCAACAACAACAACAACAAAAGCACACCAAAACGTCATCGTCGAGAATAAAGCTCGCGAGAACGACGACGACGACGGCAAGAAGAAGAAGAAGAATAGCAATAAGACCAAGGCGAACGACAATAGGAAAAGCATCCATCAAATCGCAAAAAGAAGTCATGCGCTTGCTTCTCGATTCGGAGTTAGAACCGCACCCCGAGGACGTAAAGGAAGTCGAAGCGCAGCAAAAAGCCAAAGAAGAGAAGGAAAGAACGGAGGCGGCGAAAAAAGCGGAAGCGGCGAGACAGGCCGAAGCGGCGAAAAAAGCGGCGGAAGAAGCGGAAGCGGCACGGAAGAAAGCTGCTTCGGCTGCTGCGGCGTTACCAGCTCCAACGACAACGCCTCTGGTGAGTGAAAAACCAGCGGCTTCGCAACCACCACCAACGACGACGACGACGACGACGACTGCGTTTCCCTTTCCTCCGGCACCGAATCCTACAGCGCCCGCGTTTACCGTTGGTTCGAGCGCAGCACCTCCATCGTCCTCGTCCAAGAGAACGTTTCGTAAGAGACGGTAGGTTTAGTAGTAGTAGATTTTTAAATAAAAATAGCTTCGATTCTGTTCTATTCGTCTCTCTCCTGCTCCCCTCCTCTCTTCCAAGAAAGAGTTTTTTTTCGAAAAAAAAAGCCCGCCAAAACATGAATTCTTTTTTGTAACTGTATTTTTTTCGAAGTACACGTGAGCAGAAAAATGACACCCTCTTCTTCACTATTTTGACGTCACACGCGACGTATAAAATGGGGATTTCGAACATGGACGACATCATGAAGACTCCAGAGCGTCCGAAAAAGAACGGAAACGGCGACATCGACCCGGTACGTGTCTCGTTCGCGACGCGATTGGATTAAAAAAGATTTTCCCCGAAACCGATTTTTTCTCATCTTTTTGTTCCTCTAAAGTGTCGAAGAGAAAACGACGATTGATTTCGCTCGGAATAACGCGCAAGTCTCGCGCGTGCGAGACCGAAAAACGCAAAAAAACTTCTCGGATGTGTACTTACTCTTATTCTTCATTCAACACACTACAGAGCATCATAAACTCTCCGTTTATGAATTTCGTTTCCAACTTATCGCCCATACGATTTGGCGCTTCGAGTTTGGGAGGAAACAACACCGTCGTGCCCATCTGTTTTTCCTCGCCTTCGGCGTTTAAAAGGTACGTTCAAAAGCGCGCTCTGTGCTTTCGTTTTCTGGGAATGCATTCCTTACGGTTTGATCATCCCATATTTTCCTTTTGTTTGTAAACATGAATTTCGCGCGAACCATATCCAGGGCGTTTTGATTGCGCGTATATGCGTTCTTTCCTTCTCTCGGCAAGGAACAAACGCAAACGTCGAAGGAGGAAAAGGAAGCTCCACGCACGCAGATTGAACCAAAAATATCTCAACACGAAGAAAGTTTTGCTTTTTTTTGGATGGATGTTGTGTGCACATGTTGCTTTTTTTCGTGTTTCAAAAATGAAAAAAATACTCACGACTTGTTCTCTCAATATTATATTCAGTCCGCCGAGAAAACGATCTGAGGATAACGGCAACCACAATCACAACAACACGGTTTCCTCCTTGGCGAACGATATGGGTCCCATCCCGGACAGTTTGATGGTTCCGTTTGCCCACGAAAAGCACCAACACGAAGACGCGGACGACCAGGACGACTTTGTCGGTGGTATTGGAGGAACCATGGGCGCGATTACGCTCGAGGATGAGCTCTTGCAGTTAGATAATAAGTTCAATAATAAGGTCAATAATAATAAGCATAATAATAGCGGAGGTAAGGGTGATAAAACAACCGCCAAGAAGAGCGGAGGGGACCAAAAGAAGAGTGCCAAGAAGAATGGAGGCAAAAACAACAACGCGTCTGTTTCGCCGCCAACTGGATCCTCAAAACGTCAGTCGACGACGGGTGCCTCCCTCGAATGGAACAGTGGGTTCTCGAAAACGATTCGAGGCAAAGCGGCGGATTCACCGAGAGACCACCCGGTCGGGACGGAAAATAGAAAAGCAGGGGCCACGCCTATGGCTTCGACAAAGAAGTCCAGTAGACGCGATAGCCTCACCAGTAGCAACGATGAGCACATTACTCCACCAGTCGGGAAATCAAAAAGCGATGGTGGTAGTAAAGTGAAGAATACCCGCGATTTACAAACTCCCGGGTCGAACACAAAATTGACCTTTGCGGACAAATTGGACCAGAGTAAACTCGACGAAGGCATCGACTTTGACGGCGCGTCCAAGAAGTGCAACTGTAAAAAGTCGAAGTGCTTGAAGTTGTACTGCGATTGCTTTGCGGCCGGGGTGTTTTGCCGCGATTGCTCTTGCCAAAGCTGCAGTAACACGGAGGGTGATCTCGAGGTTGTTCGACAAACGAGATACCAGATTGAATCTAGAAATCCAAACGCGTTTGCGAATAAGATTGTCGACGACGATAGCGTGGACGCAAAGCACGCCAAAGGCTGCCATTGCAAGAAGTCAGCGTGCTTGAAAAAGTACTGCGAATGCTTCCAAGCAAATGTGCGATGCCAAGACTACTGCAAGTGCGAAGGATGTAAGAACACGACCGACGGCGCGAATCCTTCGCAAAACGGCGGCGCCGCGACGGCGACGAAGACAACGATAACAACAACGACTACAACAACCGCAGTTAGAGAAGACGAGGGTAAAATACTCACAAACACCAACGAGGCGCAAAAGAAAGTCGAGGGCTTGAAAAAGTCTATCGTTGGGTCTGTTAGAGACAGTGATACTAGTTTCATATTAAATTCACCAGCTCGCGAAGCTGCTCGAGCCGCGCAACGCATGCTCGCCGACGACGTCTTCATGGACGACATGTCTTTCGTGAACTACGGACACGGGAACCTCGCTTCACCTTTGCGAACGTTGTTGCACTCGGAAACTGGCTTGTCTCCGATGTTTCAACGCGTGAATGACGATAAAGGTGCTACTGCCACCAACTCTAGACAAGGCAAGAGAGAGAACAACGACGTGAACGCCAACAACAAGAGTAATAGCGTCGGGAATAACACCAAAGCGTCTTCGAAAACGAGAGGAGCCGCGGGTCGTTTTTCCTTTTCAAAGACGAACAGCGCTATGAACACGAGAAGGAAGGCACCAGTGCCTTTATTCACGGACGACACCAACAACGTCGAGGAGAAGACGCCGGCGAGAACGACTCGAAGCAGAGGCTCGCCTAAGTTGGTAACGCCTTCTGTTTAAGAGCGCGTGCTTTTGTTGTATTCGGAAGTCCAATTCCCTTCCTACAACTTTCTTTTGAAAAGTTGTTGTAATTTAATATGTGAATGTATGAGAGAGAGACTTAACTAAACTACTTACAAAACTCTAAATACATTGTTGTTTGTGTCCCTATTCTTCTATCTGTTCTCTCTTCATAGCTTCTACGCGTGCGCGGCGCGCTCTCGATATTGTATGGTGGTGGCTCTCTCTAAACTACCAAAAGTTGTTTTCTTCCGACCACGTCTCGACTAAAAAATCTATCATTTCCCCGAGCTTAATTGGTTTCGGGAATTTCACGAACGGGATGAGGAGAAGGTCCTCGTACGTCGCATCGTGCGGTATCGCCGAGCGTTGGCCTCGTTTCCTTTTCGTGATGGAAAACGCCGAGGACAGTTTTTTGTTCGTCTCTCCTTCTCCTTTACTGCTGTTGTTGTTGTTGTTGTTGTTGTTGTTCAAATTCCTCCACGCGTTCCTTTGCTTCTCCCAAATAGCGAATCCTTCGTTGATTGGTTTACTCTTTTTGCTGCTGCTCGCGTTATGAAGCATCATAAAACTACTCCCTTTTCCTTCTATCGGTTGCGACTCTAGGTAACCACTGCCATTACTACTCTCGCCACTCGTCAATAAGATTTTTGGCTTTTCCGCCGTCCTTCGTTCTTTTTGTATGACCGAGTCCATCTTTTTAAATCGATCACGACGTCGACGTAATAGATTCTACTACACTTCTTCTCTTCCCGTGTGTATGCGTGCGTATTTATGTATCGGCTCGCGCAATCTCACCACGCTTTTCGCGCCTGTTCCGTTTACACGAGATTTGTCAAGAAAAACTTCTTTCGCGATTGAGTTTTCGTGTGTTTAGTGACTCAGTGTAGCTCGCTCTCATGCTTGCTCTCTCTCGTATTCGGCACTATTCAACACATACAACTCTAATAAAAATGTTCGCTGTCCAACAAACTTTTGCCACGAAGACTGTCCAAGTCAACAAAGTCAACAAGACGACCAAGGCGTCCTTCGTCCAAGACATGAAGAAGGTAAGTAAATATGCACCATTTGTTCTTTTTCTGCGCCTAAATTTGGGGGGTAATTTGAGCCTCGTCAGTTTTCCTCCTCCTACGTCGATATATCGTTAGGGAAATAAGAAATTCAATCGGCCCTCGCTCGCACGAGGGCGATGCGAGATTTATATTTCCTCAAAAAAAAGTAAAACGCGGCTACGATCGTATCATTCGAACGAATCGACCCGTTCCGCGTATCGTTGAATTCGTTTAGTATTGGGTTTTGGCTCGCGCGGTTGGGTGCGAAAATTTTACAATTTTGGACGCGATCGACGTGAAAGGAGAGGAAAGATTTTTTTTGGATGAACCAAAATTGGATGTTTTTGCGCTTGCATGGAGGAAATTTTTTCTCCTCAAACAAGGATGAAATCAAATGTTGCCGTCATGGAATAATGACTGACCGATTCTTTCTATCTTCATTTCAACGCGACACAACAGGCTGCCGTCGTTGGTGCGACTGTCCTCATGGTCAACCCGGCGTTTGCCGCTACCATCAAGTTGGGTGGCGACAACGGTGAACTCGGTTTCTACCCGCCGTCCATCACGGTCTCCAAGGGCGAAACTGTTGAATTCGTCAACAACAAGGCGTTCCCGCACAACGTCGTCTTCGACGAAGACAACGTCCCGGCTGGCGTCGATGCCGACAAGATCTCCCACGAGGACTACTTGAACGGCCCGGGGGAGAAGGTCACGAACAAGTTTGACGTTGCCGGTACCTACGGCTACTACTGCGAACCGCACCAAGGCGCGGGCATGCAAGGCAAGATCATCGTCAACTAAATCTATTAATTCTTTTAGTACTTTAGTTGTTTGTGATGAAAGGGGACGCGCGAGTGATGATGATGATGATGATGATGATGAGTCTTTTCATTTTTCTTCCCTCATTCTCATCAACTTTCTAGTCGCTTTGAAGTTGCTTTATTAATATGAAACAAAAATCAAAATAATACAGTAAACTAAAAATTACAGCGCGCGCTTTATTTGTCAAACTTTATCGTTCGTTGTGTTCTAATTATTGACTATCATTTTGCTCATCGCTGTCATCGTCGTCAGTACCTTCGTAAACTTGCGAAAAAAAGAGCTGTTGCTCGATGGGATTCGCCGAGTCTACCTTGATCTTGACCGTCGTACCGAGCTTAAAATCGTTCTCACGAAGTAACTTGAACGGCGTTTCAAATCCAGTATCCTCCAACAAAGCCAACGCAAATGCATTAGAACGCATGGATTTCACCACTGTTGCTTCGTAGATGTTATCTGCGGATCCCATTTGACGAGAGAAGTATTCGGTGACCCAATACTTGGATATTTCTCGTTGCGTTTTGATTCCCACCGAGGCGTTTGCTCCAGCCTCACTTAAAACCAACTCTAACTTCTCGTTCGAGATTTCAGACGAGTGCCTACCACTTCGCAAGTACGATTTGATTTGGTAGTGTGCCAATAAATCAGCATATCGACGAATAGGCGACGTGAACTGAACATACGCGCTCAATCCGAGCGAGTGGTGAGGTCTCGGGGTAATGCCTTGCGAACTCGCCGTCATACACGAACGCATGGCCATTTCCGCACACACGCCGTCTGGAATTGTATCCCAGGTTTCTTCATCCAGCAAACGAGGTTCGCCCTGACCGCGAAATGGCAACGCGAGACTGTTCTCAACGCCAAAAGTTCCAGCAATCTCTCCGGCTAAAATCATCATCTCAGAGACTAAAATGTTGGAGGCAGAGTTATCTCGACGCTTGAGAAAGATTTCCGAACTCACGTCACCACCTCTCGCGTCGGCGCTTGAAACGAAAACGTCGAGCTCGGGTAAAAGAATATTGATCGCACCCTCATTCTCGCGCTTATGATATCGAGCGACCGCACACTCGTTGAGCAGATGAAGATCATTTTTTGCTCTTCCTTCATCTTTAAGGTGCGCGTCGACATCTTCGTACGTCATGCGAGTTACTCCAGATATGGTGCTCGGATAAATGTCGTACGATCTAATGGATCCATTGAGACGCGATATATCGGCTTGTACCGTTAATGCAACACCTTCGTTGTCGTTTCTTGTCGTCGTCTCATCATTGGCAACGCGTAAACTCAGTTTACCCCCACCTAGCGACTTGGGAAACATAGGAATCGATTCCGTGGGTAAATATAAGGTCGTTCCTCTCTTCCGCGCCTCTCTATCGAGCGGCGAATCGAAAGCGATAAACCTCGTAGGATCGGCCACGTGAATATATACTCGGACAAATTCATCGTCGCCTTCGATTTTCTCGATCGATATGCCGTCATCTATTTCGTATGTAGACTCGTTGTCCACCGCGAATACTTCTAGCCGACTTAAATCGACTCTCGAGGACGCATCGAGATCCACGTCCGAAGGTTCGCACTGAATAGTTTGTGCCAGCTGTACAAGATTTTCGTCAAATTCAACCGGTATGAGGCTCCTTCGGAGCGCCAAGTTCTCGTGTTCTCGCCAAATGCCAAGTTTCACCAACACCTCGGATGCTTTCTGAGAAGTTTTTTGCACGTTGAGTTTTGCCAACAAATCCTCCGCCGATGCTTTTTGCCCGGGTGTGTAACACTCATCACCGGAAGCATACGCCTGTAAACTCTCTAATCGTTGATGTCGAGTACCGTTGTTATCATTGAAAATCTCCAGGGATTTCGCTTTTTTCATCGTCGTTCCGTCGTCGTCTTTCGCGAGCATGGCGTTTTGAATCTCCGAAACAAACTCGTCTTCCAACTTCTTCGCGAGAAGTTCCGCATCGAGTTTCTTCTGTAAAGCGTTCGCATCGTCTTCGCTCCTCGTCGTGTAGATGATATCACTCGCACTACTACTGCTACTTTTTCTACTTTTTTGTTGCTGATGTTTAAAGTACACGTTCGTGCTTTCTGATAAGACTAACATCAAAGTCGTCTTGGCTTCCTCTTCGTCTTCGACGTCTGGTACAAGCATCTCTTGTAAATCTTCAATCGTATACGTCGCACCTTTGTTATTGCCTTCTTCTTCCTCTTCTTTGCATATTTCCCAAGTTAACTTTAAGCTCCCGTCGGTGAGAAGCAATTTTGCGCGTTCAATAATAATCCGCAAATCGTCTAAAGAGCGTTTCTTCGTCATAACAAACTTGATGTGCTTCTCCGATATGTTGTTATTCGTCGGAGACGCCGACGAAGAGTCGGCGACGAGGATGGACCATCCAGATTTACCCAATCGCTTCTCTAAAACGCCGACGTGGATTTCACCGTCTCTATCGTATAGTATCGAACGCCCCGTCTCTGGTTCTACCATCGTTGAAGATTTTTGTTGCTGTTGTTGTTGTTCGTTCGTCGCGTCGTTTGCACCGCCGCCGGCGGACGAAGACTTTGACTTCTTCGCTCTCAACAAAAAAGAAGAGCGACAGCCTCTGAGATTTGATGATGATGAAGTCGATGGTCTGGAGAATAAGAGGTCATTTCGTCGTCGCGCGAACGCGGACGTACATCTTCGTACATTGGAAAAGACGACGAAGAGATTTTTTGTAGATGATGATGATGAGCAGCGCGAATAATATCGACCACTACTTTTACTGCTGACGTTGCTTCGCTTCCATCTTCCTCTGATATTTGTTGTTGTTGTTGTTGTTGTTGTTATCGTCGTCGATGTGGTCGAAGCGAGGAGCGTGCTCATCGTGCTTCGTGCTGCAAAAGTCAATTTGCGAAGCATACACACAGCGTGCTGCGGAAAAAAATGAAGAAGTTTGGATGAAAATAACAAATGGTTGTTTTGATCACGTAACAAAAAAGCTGACTGTGCATTTTTTCGAAGAGAAAGATTATTGGGACACAACGAACGTCGTCAGAGAACACGCGCACGACCAAAAACACAAACACACACACAAACGAGAATGCTAATGCAGAGTCAATTTATATTCGGCATTCAGACGCGCATCGTGAGTCGCAGTAAAAACGGTACCATCATCGCCGCGAGTACTCTAAAACTCAGAAATCAGACTAATCATCATCAGACTTCTGCCGTGACTCATCCAAAATCTAACAACTTACCAAGCAGCAGCAAAATAAGAAGAAGATCATCATCATCATCATGGGTAACATCGACAACGACGATGGTGGTGGCATCATCGTCGACTGGATTATTTGACTGTCCTATTTTCGCGGAAAAGGCGTTGGATAAGTTTCAGCAATCGACGAGTTCAACAACAAAAGCTACGACAGAAGAAGCGAGAGTTTTGTTCGAGAACGACTATATAATCTTGGACTGTCGAGCGCTCGATGAGATTGATTTCGAGGGAAGATGCTCCGGGAAACCAAACGTTATCGAAGTACCGTTAATAAACGCGAAAAGAGTGTACGATGCGGACGCAGGGAAGAAGGTATATAAGCAAGAAAAAGTAAACGCCGAGGCGTTCGTATCGAGCGTGACGGCGAAAGCAGGAGCGACGAAGGACGCGAAGATTATGATTATGGATAGTATAGGAGGCGTGAGAGCGGAAAGGGCGTTCGAGATACTCTCTTCGAATGGATTTTCGTCGCTTGTATTAGTGGACGGAGGTGTTAACGCGTGGAAAGCGGCATGGGATGCGACCATGCGCCGACGACAGTTGCCCGGCTCGTTTTCTCGCGGGTTCGATAACGCAATGTTTTCCGACTCCATGGTCAGTCACGCAGAAACGTTTGGAAGTGGAGGAGACGAAACGGCCTGGGTGGTAGAGTAAGTATAATTTTTCGTTGTCGTTGTTGTTGTTATAATAATAGAAATGTAAAATATACGTTAAAAACGGATCTTCAACTCTCTCACGTTTGACATCTTCCCACTGTGGTAGCTGGCATTTCAGCGTTTACGCCGGCAAGCGAAATGCGAAAAATTCAAAAATCTCTCTCTCAGTCTCTCCTTTGAACAAACAAATTGCAATCTTCTTCACACTCTCTTTCCCAAAGAAACTCAAACTCAAACGCCGATATATCTCTTCTGTCGTTCGTTGTAGAAGCATCTCTTTCTCTCTCCGTGTGCGTGCGTGTGTGTAGCGAGATATACAAACAAGGGACAATGAGTATGAACAACAATACCAAGAAAAGGAAGCCGATGGAAGAGCTTCAACGAAAAGCGCAGAAACTCCAAACTCTCGAGAGATTTTCGAATTTAAAAGTAGAAAATAGAGTCGTCTCGGGCGCGTCCATGGACGATAAATTCAGCGAACGGAGATTTATAAAGCTCGAAAACGTTACAAACGATGTGATTTCATCCTTGTCGAACGTTTTTGCGGGAAGTTCGTCAATCCTTTCGTCTTCGCGCGGGGACGCAAATTTAGAAACCAAAAAGTGGGGCACCGTCGCCGTGAGTTTAGAAAAGTCTCGGCCATTCACCACGGCGAACGGGAAGCACTTCTCCACGATATCGTTCGGTAATTTGGACAAGTCGGAATTATCGGTGAAACTTTTCGGCGAGGCGCACCAAGCGCACTGGAAAGAAGCGAAAGCGGGGATGTTGTACGCACTTCTAGACTGCAAGCCGTATCTCTGTCCAAAGACGAAAAAATTCTCGGTATCAATAGAAGACCCGTCGCAGATGATTAAGATAGGAAAGTCTCCGGATTTTGCATATTGTAAAGGAACGCGTGCGAAGGATGGGTTACCGTGCACAAAAGCCGTAAATCTGAGCAAGTGTGAATTCTGTGAATTTCACGCCGGCGGCGCGTTGAGAGCGCTGCAAACAGAACGTGTCGCTTTAGCCTCGGGGCGAGGTAAATTAGCCGGAGCCAATGGGAAAATAATTACCTCGTCGCAGACGTACAATCCGTACAGCAAAACTAATTTGGCAATCAATCAGTTAGGAGGGCAGTTTGCGGCGAGAAGTAATGCTTCTCGGTCGAGTCATTTCGTAAATCCAGGCGGAGGTATCGGCAACGTCGCGAAACCATCCGACAACATGAACACGACGTCCACACTCAATAGCATGCACAACCAGAGAGCGGGCAATCAGATTCTTTCTAAACTCGCACAAAAGCAACAACAGATGGGCACAATGGGGGTCTCTCAACGCAACGCCGCCTCACTTACGATAGGGAAAAATGACAACACGAGCGTTCACAAAATTCAAAAGAAAATGAGCAAAAACGAGGACAAAGACGACGACGACGATGATTCAGACGATGAAGAGTTGCTCGTTGAAGAAGCGCCGCGTGATGCGGCGTTGGATGCGCGCGTAGCCAAAGTTGCCGAGGCACAAAAGCGAGCGAAAGCTTTATTAGGAAACCAAGAGCTCAAAGCTTCGGATCCGAACAATACAAAAGTGCAGTCGTTTAAAAATAGGTTGCTTAACGTTGACCTCTTCGCTGGAAAAGGAGTAGGATTTGGTAAGGAGAACATGACGACGAGTAAAAGTGGTAGCACAAATTTAGAAAGTGCTACATATGTGAGTCGATTAGAAGGTGAAAATAGTCGCTTGGTTCGAGAATTGAAAGAAACGAGAGACGAATTGGCGCGTGCAAAAGCCGAACTCGTTCGACTCGGGAGCACTTTTAGCACGGGACGTGCAACCAATACCAATAACAAAAATAATAACACGGTTAGGAACGATTCCAGGAAGAAGGTTTCCACGTCATCCTTCTCAGACGCTTTCAAGAACATCGTCACGAAGGAAGACATATCGCGTCCTTCGCTGCATGCAAAGGAAGCAGCGGACGAGGCGACCGATACAGTTTTTAATAAGATGGATGACTTAGAAAAGATGGACCAAATCAGAACCTTCTTAGAAGACGTTCGCGAACAAGACGTCGACGCGTATCATTGCAAACAGTGCAACAAATGGACTTCTTTCTACCCCAAGCAATCATGTGGGGACGAAGGGGCTAAGCACCCGATCGAAAAGAAGAAGGCTACGGCTCGATGGTTTACCTGTTCATCATGTGCCACGCACATTACTACGCTAAACCAGATAATGCCTCTGAAGTGTACGAAGCACGGGTGCAATGGTGGAACCTTCACGCGAACGGGCAAACCTGTGCAAAGCGAAACACGTATTTTAGGCTCGGATAGACTCGAGGATATTGCCGATCGAAAGTTGATGAAGCCACGAGGAATCGAGCATGGATTTTCTCTTAGGACTTAGAGTATTTTTTCTCACCAGATACAGGTATTCAAGAAGTCATCATAGTGCAGCTTTATTTTTTCGAAGCCCTCTTGGCTTTGGCTTTCGCCTTCTTCGCCTCTAGTCGCAAGCGCTCTTTTTCTTGCTCTTCCTCTATGCGCTCGCGTTCTTTTCGCTCCATCAAATTAAGCTTTGTTTTCAGCTCGTGAACCTCCCTCTCGTGCGCTCTTTTCACCGCGAGAGCTTTGTGTTTCCTCGCTTCTCTTTTCATCCTCGCCGTGTGCAAATTTTCTCCCCGTAAAGCTATAGCCTCGTGCAGTTTCAAACGCGCCAATTCTTCCCTAATCTCTTCTCGAGCGCTGTGTCCGCGATTTTGAACTTTGAGGAGTAATTCTGCGACGCTCGCGTTCTCTCGTGTGTTTGAAAGAAGAAGCAAAGGCGTTTGCGCGTTATCGTTTTTGGCGTGCACGTCTGCGCCTCTTGATATGAGCTCCATAACAATTCGGGCACGCGCGTCGTCGCTATTTTCTACGTCGTCGTCATTTGCATCATTTTCTTCTTCCTCGTCCTCGTCCTCCTCAACCTCTTCCTCTTCAGTTCTTCCCATATTGCTCTCGTCAGTTTGGAATCTGTTCTCGTTGTCTATTGTCGTTGATATTTTTGCCGCAGAAACTGCTAAATGGAGCGGTGAATTCCCACAATCGCCGCGTGAGTTCACATCCGCGCCAGCTTCGAGAAGATATTGAATGGCTTTAAGGTTTTTTGCGTAGCACTGCACGTGTAAAGGCTGGTCATTATTCCGTTTACGAACTCGTACGTCGGCCCCTCTTTTGATCAAAAAGTTGACCGTTTTCGAGGAAGCACAAGCGTGCAACGCACAAACTTCTTCCGTGGTATTCGCGGCAACATTGATGATGCTTTCTTCCGAGGTGAGAATCTCGTCGATTTCGTTGAGTTTATTCTCGAACGAAGCTTTTAGGAGTTTCTCTGCGTTTCGTTGTCGAGCGACTCTCCAGAGTTCCTCTTGGTCTTCTTGGTCTTCTTCGTTTTCTTCCTCTTCCTCTAATATCGCTTCTTGCAAGATACTCTCCGACGCGTTGATCGAGATTACGGCAGTGGCATCACCACGCACCGCCGGCGCATCAATCGTCGTCGTCGTCGTCGTCGTCGTCTCGAGAACGCCCACGGTGGTGACAGACATGTTTCTCCTTCGTCGTCGTTTTCGTTTGTCTCTTTATTTTTAAATAAAAGTGTAGGAAGTGTGGGGGTGACTTCTTTGTTTTTTTGGCTTTCCTCTCTCGTGTATTTTTTTTTTCGAACAGCGAAGTATTTAGGGTAGCAAATCTGCGTTCGTAAGATACGGCTTGGCTTTTTGAAGAGAAGAAGAGATTTCCATCGGCGCGCTCCTCCCGTCTGCGTTATAAATACACGCATCAAAAGCAACTACTCTTATATCGAAGATGTCCGCTATTGTTTCTTCTTCCGCGAGGTGAGTGTTTTCGTCGTCGTTCATCTCTTGTCCTTGCTGAAAGAGAGAACTCTATCATTCTTTTTCTTCCCTTCTTCTTGAGATTGGATTGCTCTTACAGAGAGAGACGTGAGAGAACAAAGAGAGGAGGAAAAGAGAGAGAAGAAGGGCTCTTTTTCTCCCTTTTTCTCCCCTTTCTGGATGATCGTTTATTGATTTTTTTTTCTCGCGCGCTTTTCTTTTATGCGCTCGATTAAAAGTAAAGAGTGACGACAACGACGAGGAGGAGGAGGAGGAGGAGGAAGAGGGCGCGCGTCGTGCGTTGGATGATCACGCCGTGATCTTCCTCTGAAAAGAGAACGTATCAAAAATCATCGCAAGAGAGAGGAGGAGAGGAATTCTTCTTTTTCATCATCGTCGGTTCACCAGAAAAAGAGAGTCGAGCGTGTGATCTTTTTTTTGGTTGTTGTTTTTGGGTGCACCAAAACCGAGTGGGGGGTCGTTTTTTTCTGTTTCTTTCTTTCTTAAAAAAACAAACTTAACATATATTCTCTTTCTCTCTCCGCGCATAAAAACAGAATCACCTCGCGCGTGAACACCTCCGCGTTGAAATCTCGCTCGGTGTCTCGCCAATCCGCGCGCGCTTCTTTCGTCGTCAAGGCGCAAAGAGACGTGTGGTGGCCTGGAGTCGACGCGCCGGCGCACTTGGACGGCTCTTTGCCGGGCGACTTTGGCTTCGACCCGTTGGGCTTGTCCGTTGACCCGGAAATGAAGAAGTGGATGGTCCAAGCCGAACTCCAACACGCCAGATGGGCGATGCTTGGTGTTGCCGGCATGGTTGGCCCGGATTTGGCCCCGTGGGATACTCCGTCCTGGATTGAGGCTGGTAAGTTTGAATACTGGGCGCCGGCTGGTCCGTTGTTCTTCATCCAAATGGCGATGATGAACTGGGCTGAAGTCAGACGCTGGCAAGACATGAAGGACCCGGGGTCCATGAACAAGGATCCGTTGTTTGGCTACAACGCGAACGACACGAACACGGACGTTGGTTACCCGGGTGGCTTGTTTGACAAGCTCGGCTACGCGAAGAAGGATTTGGACACGTTGAAGTTGAAGGAAATCAAAAACGGTCGTTTGGCGATGGTCGCCATTGCCGGCTGCTTCGTCCAAGGCGCGACGACTGGTGTGTCTCCGTTGACCAACTTGACCTCGCACATTGCGAACCCGGGTGCCGTGAACATCTTCAACTAAGTTTTTTTATCGTGAGAAACGCTTGCGTGAATTTGTAAGAGAGAAATCACATCGTCATGTTTTATAAATCAATATAGTTAGAGAGAGAGAGGGAGAGAGAGAGGAGAAAATGTAAAGAGAGTGGAGAAAAGAGAGAGAGAGAGAGATTTGGTGAGTAAATGAACGCGTGCGTGTTGTAAAAAAAATTTGCTACAGAGCACATGCTAGGGAACACAAACTACAATACATTATAACTCGTCTTGGTCGGCAAACTGACCGGTTGCTTCGATCCCGCTTGTTTTCATACCAGATTCCGACTTTTCAATTTTCATGTACGTCTCTAAATCTATCCCTTTGCACGCCTCTCGTTTACACACTTTCATGAATATATCATCCATCATCGCTTCCTCTTGCGCTTCGTTCTCTCCGCCACTATCGCTATCCTCGCCTTTCTTTTTTTTATTCTTTTCTACAGTCTTGGCGTATTTATACATCAACCGTTCTATTTTCTCCTCGTACGTGCCTACGATCTCTCTGCACGCGTTTTGCATCTGCGGCGGTGGGTAATTATACGTGATGAACCGTTTCACCTCTGAGCAGACGTTCGACATGCTTTCAATGACTACTTCTTCCGGACCGATAAACTTAGACTTGTCTCTGATATCCTTCCCGATTTCCGTTAAAGTTGCGTTGCAGGCCACGCACGTAGCTTTGTCCCCGACTCTTTTCGAGGGTAATTTCGCGCCTTGAGAGAGATTAACAGAGATTAACATCAACATCAGAACACGCGCAAAGATGGTAAATGAAGACATCATCGTTTTTTGTACTCCACCCTAAAGAGAGGAGGACGCCCGTGATGGAGGAGGAACTTTTTTTTTATAAGGAAATTTTCAATGATTTGTTTTCCTCACAACTCACTCTGTCAACAACGAGCAGTTTACGAGTACTTGTTCTGATATGCCTTAGAACCTCTCTCTTTCTGTTTAAACAACGACACATCATGAAACGAACGAGAAACGTCGTCGCCGACGACGATGCAAATCCAGCAGAGCTAGAGAAAGGAGGACAGGGAGGAGGAGGAGGAGGAAAGAACCATTACGATGTCAACGAGGCCACGCTCGTGGCGAAACACTACTCCCAAAGACAAAACCAAAATTTAGAACAGAGAAGACAGTCCCCGATTTATAACTTGAGGTGTTTGAACAACTTTGTGAAATCAACTCTGATACAAACGGTGACGAAGAAGGACGACCGAGTGATGGATTTAGCCTGCGGAAAGGGTGGAGATTTGGGCAAGTTTAAGAAGGCTGAGATTGGGTATTATTGTGGGATTGATATTGCCTTAGAATCCGTTCGACGAGATGCCATCCAGAGATACAACAAAGGCGACTACACGTTTCCAGCGACGTTTATCGCCGGCGACGCATTCGTCCACGACTTGGAAGACGTTTTAGGAGAAAAAGTGAACGGTCTCTTTGACGTTGTTTCCTGTCAGTTTGCCATCCACTACTCGTTCTCGACGGAAAAGCGTGCGCGCAAAGCGTTCGAGAACATAAGCAAAGCGCTGCGCCCGGGCGGGCACTTTGTAGGAACGACGGTCGATTCGAACGTTCTAGTGCGAAATTTAAGGCAAACGGACGGTTTATTATTCGGTAACGATGTCATCGAAGTCAATTTTGACGAGAAGCATTGTAAGAAAGAGTTTTTACCGCCCGGTTTTGGCATCGAGTATTCGTTTACGCTCGAAGACGCTGTGACTGATTGTAAAGAGTCGTTGGTTCCTTTCGTTACTTTTGCCGAGTTGGCGAAGGAGTACGACTTGGAAATCATGAGGTGGACAAACTTCCACCAGTACGTGCACGAAATGCTAAATCTGCCCAAAGAGGGAAAGTATCGATCCGTGCACGAGTTGTGGCTTCATTTGATGCAACCGCCGGGCGGTAGCCCGGCGGATGGAAAATCGTTGGTGCCCAGAAACGCAGACGGTCAGTCGCTTCTCTACGCCACCGCTGTGAAGCCTTTGAACAAATCTTTAAACGCCGCGTTAACAGAGCAAGAGTGGGAAGCCGCTGGATACTACACGACTTTCATTTTGAGGAAGAAAACGAAAGCAACTGCGGCGGATGAGGCGACGAAAGAAATACAAAAGGTGGTGAACGAACGACCGCCAATTCCGAAATCGCAACCGTTGTCCGCGAAAGATGTTCTCGTTTTAGAAGGTGCGGCTTAAAGAAGAATATTAGTCCATAAGTAATAGCTTGCGTAGTTAATAGCTCGTACACTTGTAGCATATTCATAGCAGTAAGTAATGGTGTATCTTAGTAATCGTGTGTATTTCTCGTCGTGGTAGTGTTGTTACAGATTTTTCTTCTTCTTCTTCTAAGTTTTCTATGTAAGCTGTGTTTTGTGTTTCTCTCTTTTCGCGCGTTTCTTCTCCTCCTGTTCGTTTTTCTGATAATTATTGAACGTAGTCCAACGTGTTCAAATCCACGCCTTGTTGTTTAAAGAAAGCTTTGGTTTGCTCTTTATCTCCCATCTTCTTGTCCACCCATGATTTCACGAGGAAGAGGTTATCCGTCCATCGATCAGCCGCGCCGCGCATAGCATCCACGCCTTTAGCGACTTGTTCTTGCAACTCTGGATTGCTCTCTTCAAGCTTCGCGAGCTCTTTCAAAAGCTTTGCGTTTTCATCCTTCGCCGCTTGTAATGCCATCTCCGCGTTCGCTTTGTCCTGAGCCGACGACGACGCGTCGTTCTCTTTATTCGTCGTCTTTTCGTTTTCAATATCTTCCTCGATTTTTTTCAGCTGTTTTTCCAACGCTTTCAATTCCGCGTCGCACTGATTCTTCTTCTGTTCTAACTTGGTCGCGTGTTCGCTCGGAAAGGACCAGAACCAATTCGTGGTGCCGATTTTATCCGTTTTCACTAAATCGTCGTCTGTCAAAGTTTTCAAAATCTCCTGAACACTCTGCAAAACCACGCCTTTCTTTGACGCTAACTTCTCGATTTCTTTCAAGAGGAATGGCTCTTTCTTCTCGTGAAAGATTCCGAGAATTATGGCTCTCTTATCGGCCACGGATTTTCCTTTCGCCATTTTTCCTTCTTCTTTTTGTCTTCTTCTTTTTGTCTTCTTCTTTAACTTCTTTAACTTCTTCTTCTTCTTGTTGTTGTTTGCGTGCGCGTGTGTATGTGTGTGTGTTCTCTGCCTGCGCGCTTCAAGTAAATTTTTTTAAGAGGGATGTGATGAGTGCCAACTTTTCTTTGTTTTTGAATTTTTTTTTCCTCCACCTGTCCACCACCATTCCGGCGTGTGGAGAGAGAGAAAGAGAGAGATCTAAAAAGGGAGACACAAAAACAACAATCAGCACAAAAAAAAAACAGATATGTCTTCGTTCACGTGTACTACTGCGAGTAGTTCTTCTTCTCGCGCGCACCAACACGCGTGCAAGTGTTGTCGAGGCACAGGAAGAGTCTCAATGCAACGAATGCAACACTCTTCATCTGCATCGAGTCAAAGCGCGGCGGCGTTGACCTCGAAAAAAGTCGCATCATCATCTTCATCATCATCGTCGTCGTCGTCGTCGTCGAAATCATTTTGGACTTTGAGACGAGGCAAACACCACTGTTTAACGATCGCTTCGGCAAAGAACGCGATCACAGATGACAACGAGATCAACATCAACATCAACAACAGCAAAAGAGAAGGAGTGGGATACACACAAAGAAGAAGAAACGAAGCAGCGACGACGACGAAACCGAAATCGAGACGCACGTTTCTTTCGAGAACAGCCGCTGCGTTTGGTGCTTTGATTTTTGCGAGCGCGGCGGAAGAAAATATCAACAATAACGCGGCGTATGCGTTGGAAGATACCGAGTGCATCGAGTGTGGTGGCACTGGTATCGTTCCGTGCGATATGTGTGGCGGAACCGGTAAATGGAAAGCTTTGAACAGAAAACGCGTGCAAGACACGTACGAGTTTACCGAGTGTCCGCAGTGTTACGGCAGAGGCGTGAGAGTCTGTCCGGTGTGTTTTGGTACCGGCGAGAGAAACGTGAAGGGATTATTGCGAAGAGGAGAAGCGACTGAAATGGTGAAAGCTATGCAAAGAGGTGAGTTGAAACCCGGGGACACGAAAGCGTTGATCCAAGCTGGACGGGATCGAAAGCTCGAACTTAAAATCCAAGCCGCCGCCGACGCCAGCACTGCGGAATCGGTTGCGCAAGAAGAGTTTTAATATTAATATATTATTAGTTTTATAAAAAAATTGTAGCGAGATGTAAGAGAGATAAGCCAACTTTTGCGTTGATGATAACAACTTAATTTAATAATGAGTACTACTCCTACCACGACTCGGTGATGATGTGGTCTTTGCATAGAGGAAGTTTGTTTTTTTTTGTGCCAAAATCTTTGTTTTTTCCTCCAGCTGGCATTTTGGCTCTCAACTTTTTCAAATGCTTGTCGTCGTGGTCTCCTCTTTGCTCTCTCTCTCGTGACGTCAGAGTTCAGAAAAACGCACGCACTTCTTTCTGCTTGGGAAAAGAACAGCACGAGTCTAGATCCGATCTGGCCCGAATACTCTGTATTTTTAGCACGAATAGCCTCTCCTAGTTTCTCTGTTGTTTCCACCTTTGCGCGCGACGAGAGGTTCAGTCGTGGAAGAAGAAGAGCGTTTCCTTGAACGCTCAAGATGGCGACGAAACAGCACAATCCAAATGCGAGCCTTTCTCGAGAAACCGCGCCGAATGGTATGCAACAACATCGACCGCAGCAGCAACAGCAGCAACTCCAACAACCAACGGCGACGATGACGACAACTGCGATGATGAATGCCTCAAATAGCATGGAAAATTCCTGGGCGCAAGCGTATAGCGCCGCGATGTATAATCAACAACAACAACAACAACAAAAAGGAGGAAACGTCACGCAGGAAACGCCGACGGGATTAGCGCCCCCTCACTTCCACAATCCACACCTGGCGGCAAGCTTAAACAACCCGGCATTTGCGGCACACTTACTCATGGCAACAAGCGCGTTACAACCGCAAGCGAATGGGCTCTCTCCGGACATGGCAGCGGTGGCCGCGGCAGGTATGATGATGGGAGCACCTCCTTTATATCCACAACAAAATCCACAAAAACCGACGAAAACTCTCGCTGTTGGTAATACTGGACACCCGCAAAAACAGGGTGCTCAAATAAAATTGGCAAATATAAAAACCGAGATGAACCATCACCCCCCTCTGACAACCAACAACCACAACAACAATAACAACATTAACAACTCCATCACTAAAGACAGGAAGAGATTAAACAACAGTAGCGCTTCGTTGACGACGACGACGACCACAACGACCACTACTACTACTCCTGATGCCACCATCATCAACAACAACAACAAAACCAGCATGAACAAGACCGCGCAAGCCACCGTAGTATCACCGATAGCCACTATTGATACCTCGAATAAAACACCCACCGCGGACGACCGAGAGTTGAAACGGCAAAGAAGAAAACAGTCTAACAGAGAGTCGGCGAGACGTTCTAGACTCCGGAAGCAAGCGGAAACGGAGGAACTAGGTAACATATTAGAACGGTACGCTACAGAAAATATGAAACTGAGAGAAGCGGTGGAAAAGCTCGCTTCAGAGCGCGACATTCGCACGGAAAACGAAAGCGTGCTTGCAAAGTGCATCGAGGACGCGGGCAACAAAGTTCCAGACCTGAAACAGGTGGAGAAGCCGTTCGTCGTCTCCTCGCTCGAGTTATTTTCATCAAACAACATTAACAACAACGACGGGTCCGATACCACCACGAATAGCGGCGGCGGTGAAGGTACAAACAACTCCACCGATGGATAAAAAAAACTCTCTTCTGTTGCATGTGTACATTCATCATTGTAATTTTATAATTTTTTCACATCAAATAAAAAGAAAGTGTCTTTTCAACCTTCTTTCACACGCCATTCCTCAACAACCTTTTCTCCATGGTCGACGACAACGACGACATCGACGCAGCTGCGATACAGTCGCTCGTAGAAATCGCGCAACTGAATCCAACGCAAGCTCGAAACGCTCTGAAACATTACGGGAACTCTTTGGAAAACGCGTGTAATGCGTTTTTCAATGGCTCTTTACAGTTTACCGAGAACGGCGCAATCAAACTCCCCGACGATATCGATATCGTTGACGGAGAAGAAGAAGAAGAAGAGGATGATGATTTAGTCATGATAGATGGAGATCGAACCGATAGAAGAACAAGAAGAGGAAACGAGAATAGACGTAGTCAACAACAAGAACAAGAGCAAACGAGGCACGAAAATGCTACGAATCAACAACAACAACAACAACTCGTGCCTTTGCTTCCCGTGCGAGCGGTGTTTGGCCTTCTCTCCGTGGCGGTGAAAATTACGAGTACGATTTTATCAAAGATATTACCATCGAACGTGCTGAGTTCTTTGTCACGAGCGTTTCGAGCGCATCGTCTCAACCAACGGTACTTAGCGGCCAGCGCCAGAGGAAGAGGGGCGGTTGGACCGACGAGAGGCGACCCGATCGAAGCGGCGAAAGAGTTTCGAAGAACGTTTATGAACGAGAGCGATGGAAACTGTTTGATAAACTTCGTCGAACTTTCGCATTCAGACGCGTTGCGAATGGCAAAGTCGGAATATAAGCTGTGTTTTGTCTACTTGCACTCTCCGATACACGACGACGCGCTCGGTTTCTGTAAAGACGTTTTGAATGATCCAAACGTCGCGAGTTTCGTCAACGAAAAGTTCGTGGCTTGGGGAGGCGACGTCTCGAATTCAGACGCGCTATTGCTCGCGCTCGGTGTCTCGCCTTCGTCCTTTCCATACTGTGCGCTGCTTAATTCGTCTGGCTCGCGTGTTTCGCTCGTCGTGTCTGTTGAAGGGTATTGCGACAGCGACGAACTTCTCGAAGTTTTGGAAAAGTCCATTGAAGACGCATCCGGTTCAATGAGCGAGGCGCGATTTCGGAACGAAGCCGCCGAAAACGACAGGTTGTTGAGGGAAGAGCAAGACACGGCATTCCGGGCATCGTTAGCTGCTGATGCTGCGAAAGAGGCGAAAAGAGTTCAAGAGATGGAAGAGGAGGAAGCGCGCTTGAAGGAAGCTGAAAACGAACGATTGGAAAACGAAAGAATTGAAAGCGAAAACCGACACAAAGAAGAAGAGCGCGCGATGGCTTTGAAGAATCGCCGGGAAGAAAAAGCTGTGCGCTTAAAACCAGAACCAGAGATGAGCGTCACGGAAAATGTGACTAAAATTGCATTTCGTATGGCGGATGGAAGTCGCGTCGAGAGACGCTTCGCTTCGAGAGAGTCGACTTTGAACGACGTGTACGATTTCGTGGACACGCTCGAATGCGTTTCGGAAACGAAATATAGTCTAGTATCGAATTTCCCTCGAAAAGTGTTTCACCGAACGGACGAGCTGTTGATTGAAGTCTCAGAGCTCTCCTCCAACGGTGCCATGCTTTTCGTTCAATCGGAAGAACAATAATAGAAAGAAGAAGGAGAACTGAAGAAGAAGAAGAAAAAGAAATTGATTTAGTAAACAACATTCTATCTAAAAACACGCTCAAAACAAATTCCTCAGAACAAATATGACCTCCACGACGACGACGACGACGAGGCTCTCTCACTGTCTACCTGCAGTGAGAGCTCGGACGAGATGTTATTCGTCTTCAATGCTAGCATCGACGACGACGACGTACAGAGGAGGAGGAGGAAGAAGAAAACAACAACAACAAGCACAGAATTCTTCTCGTCGTAATTCGAGCAGAATTGCGCGGAGCAGAATTCTCGCGACGAAAGGAACCAACCAAAACGACGGCGGCGAAGCGGCGTTGTTGCAACAAACAGCAAACAAAGGAGGAGGAGAAAAAGAAGAGGACGACGAAGAAGAAGGCGATAAAGAGACGAGGTCTTTGCAGAGGCAATCGAGCACGGAGGATATGTTTGCGCTGTATTGCGAAAAACACGTGGAACTCGTCGCGAACGCGCTCGGGAACGACGCCAAATGTATGCTATATCTCACCGAAGAACGCTCGGGAGGAGGTTTGCGATTAGCACAAGTCGCCTCTTTTCCAACCATGTACACTGGTATGGATGCAAACAACAACAGCACTAGCACGAATAGAGGAGGACGTTCTTCCTCTTCTTCTTCGTCTTCGAACAGAGGGGTGAATTTCACCTCCATAAACAACTCGTTCGACTGGAGCAACGTGGTTTCAGAACAAGAAGAAATGAACAATACCAAAGATGGAGACGTATTCGATAACAACGGTGGCACACTTAACAACAGTGATAACGGTAATAGCAGCAACAAGGAAACATTTGAACTGTCGACTTCGTTGGTACCGTCATCATTCAGTAGATCAAACGGCTCAGACGCGTGGGGGGCATCGGTCGATGAAACGAACATCACCGCCGAAACACTCCTGTTGAACAAAGAGTATTTCTTCCTCCCTTCAACAAACGCAATGGTTGTTCCGTTGACCTTGGAAGGTTTGCTCATCGGTTTACTCGTCGGAGAGTTGCCACTCCCAGATATATTGACGAACTCACCGGCGGCGGCGTTCGGGTCCTCAGGCGGAGGAAAAGGTAAAGGAAAGAACCGAAGTAAAAGACGAATGAATTTGAATCAAAACGTAGATCGAGAAGAGCAGTTTGGCGAGCGAGAGCGACAGTGCTTGAAGAATGGAGCTGAAGCATTTGTGCCCGTATGGGCCATGCAAAAGCGCGCGGTCTTGCTCATGAAGAAAACATACGCACAAGAACAAAACGTTGGAGACTATTTATATGACTCACGGGTGCCACTCTCGGCACTCCGCACGATGACCGGTATGCTGAAAACGTATCTGAAAGCCGACGAAGAGTCACCTGCTGGTGACATGGCGGATGCTATCATGGCTCAGGGAGATATTCTCGCTACGCTGAGTCAACAGCTCGAAGACGCACTGTATCCAAACGAAGGCCTATCTCCGTTTGCTGCATCCTTACCTTCCGCCAGTGACAATCGATCTTCTTCTACTACTAATTCTTCTTCCGCTGAATCGAAAATGAACAGCGGAAGCAGCAGTATAGGTAGAGCGCTGAACCAACCGCCAAAGAGTGCGTCTCAGAAAATATTCTTACCGTCTTCCTCGAGATCAACGAAGCCGGTCTCAAAGTGTGACGTGACGCCCATCGTAGCAGCGTTGCTGGCGACTTCGGAACTAATAGCAAATTCAGCTGGTGTTTCTATGATTGCATCTTTACCAATCGATGGAGGAGGCGATGGTGCTAACGAGAGTTCTACGTGCGTTTCTGTCGACGAAAACGTGACGCGTTCCGTGATTGCGCGCATGATTGATTCGGCTCTGGTCATGGCGCCGAGCGAAGGACGAATCGACGTCGCCGTACGACCTCAAACATTAGAAGTTGATAATTCGATGACACTCGGTGTATTAGTCGCCGTGCGCGTCACCGATGTAGAAAATAGATTGTGCGATACGGTGATTATACCCGAAGATGACCAGTCATTACGAATAGCTGCAGATACGATCCATCAAGCGGGAGGGGTCATGCGCACAATAGAAACGAAAGGCCAAGAGATTGCGAGCGTACAGCTATGGTTACCTTGCTTTTAAAAACGACTGCCTGACTGTAATATACAAAATTATTTTATTAAACAAAACAAACGCGTGGGTATTTATCCGCTATTGAAGATTTGCCCTCCTGGTTTTCGCCAGTAACCAAAAAGATCGTTTCGATTGTTATTCTCTTCAGATTCGTTCACATTCGACCAATCGTTTCTATTCTCGTTCGCAGAATCTTCGGCGGAGGATGGAGCGGACACATCAGGAGAAGCTCTCGGCAGTCGCGGCGACCTCGGTGGTGGAGGTGGACTGTTTGGTATACCAATATTGTCGTACGCAGAACACGCTCTGCCGTAATATATTTGCATTCGCGCGGTATTTCTACATTTAATGGGCACGGCGGCAAAAAGAGCTCTAAATTTGCGTTCGTTGTCGTTCATGACTTTTTGAAATCGTTCGTCACAAAAGCATAACGCGCTGTTGAGAACTTCGATTTGCTCGCAACATCTCGAAAGCAAACTCAGAGGGTTTCTGTCTTCGAAATTTTCTCTCAAAAACGGAAGTTTGTCGCATTTTTGATTGAGCAGAGAGTCAGGATTTTGCGAAGCGATGGAGCAAACATCCACGGTTTCTGTTCTCGGAGGAGGAGTTTCTGAGGAAGTTGGAGAACTTGGTGGCGAAGGAGGATATGGTGGATACGATTCATCCGATGGAGGTGGCGGGGGCGGTTGCAAAAAGGCCTGTCTGGGAAATTTTGAACATTTCCATCCGCCATAAATCTCCAACCCGTTGCACACGTCGTACGCCGAAACGAACATGCTCACGAAATTCGCTTGAGACTGCTGCAAGATGGGAGCTACTTTGTTCTCACAAAAGCACTTTTCTTCGTTCAACTCGCTTAGAATCAAACAACACGCGTTCTTTCTGTCTTCATCCTCCTCTGCGAAGTCTCGAAGTGCTCCACACCCGATTCCTACGGACGCATATAAAACATTTTCTCTCGTGCAAAAGCCAGTGTTCTGATACGAAAACGTATCTGTTTGTAGAAGGCTCCTTCTGCTCGTTTCTGTCGCGCTCACTGTGTGTTTTAAGAATGTCAAACCGACTGTCGTTACAAGCGCGAGGAATGCGACACTCGCGCGTCGCACCATGACAGAGAATGCTTCTTCTGTCTTCTCTCTTTCTGACGGGAAGAAAAAGAGCGCGTTGCGCGAGCAGGTGAGTATTTTTTTTCGAGGAAACCGCGTTTTCGTTTCATCGAAATTTTTTTCTTCTCGACTGCTCGAGCTCTGCTCTTTTTGTTTTTTTCTCTCTCGTAGCTCTCTTTTGTTACGCCCAAACACAGAAACTTTTCGTTGATATTACCCCGAGCTAGCTGTTCAACTTTTGTACGCGCTCTTTAGCTCGTTGGATTCGTTTTGTCAAATTTTGCATCTCCGCCTCGATCGCTTGCGCTTTTTTGGTGTATTCTGGTAACTTCTCAACCTGTTCGATGAATTCGCGCGTGTGCGACGCCCAAAGCACCGCGTCTTCGGTTAACGGAATAGACTCGAGAATTTGGTCCTGGTGTTCCGTCAGTTCCTGTAAAAGCTTTTGCACTTCCAAGAGCTGATTACCGTGGGAAGAGATGATGCCTCGAGACGCGTTCGCGGCCCATTGGGGGTCGTGTTTCTTCGAGCTGTTTTGAATGACGTAATCGTCGTTCGAAATCCCGTTGGGCAAGATATCGTACGATGATGAAGGCATCTTAAACGACGAAGAAGAAGGTGAAGAAGTGAAGCACACCTATCAAATATTAAGTGCAAAATCTTAAAATCTTAAACTACTTAGTAAATGATCCATTGTGGATCAAAGTTTTTTTCTATCTGCGCGCTCTATGCTATATTTCTATCGTGTCTATTTTATCGAACGCGCAAAATCCGCGAAGTTCTACCTTATCCGCCACTATTCTGCATAAGACCAACCCGCCTCTCGCGCTCTTTTGGTACCCTCGCAGAAATTTTCCTTCCATCGAGGAAGGAAGAATATTTCTAAAGAAGGGCGCTAATCCGCAGTGTGCCGAACCAGTCACAGGATCCTCGGCTATGCCTATGTTTGGTCCGAAGAATCTCGACACAAAGTCGCAATCAATCAATTCCTTTTTCTCCGGATTGGAGAGTGCGGTAATGACCACGCCTCTTCCACCAACTTTTCCCAACTTTTCGTAGTCGACTTTCTTCTTGCAATCGAAATATATTTCGTCCACGGATGGAACGCACGTCTCCTCCATATAAATGAAAGTATCTCCGATTGAATTTTCGTATACTGGCGATGCGGCGAGTGCTTCACGACTGTCTCCGAACGCTTCTCTGACGAGCTCGATTCGGCGCGAAGCTTCCTCGTCGGCAACCGGAACAGGCGGCGACGCAGGAAACGACATCGTTATCGCCCCTGTTATTTCGCATCTCTCGAGAACCAGCTCACTTTTTCCATCATCGTATACAAATACGATCGGTTCAGAACTTTGTTTTTCTCCGTTGGCTGCTAAAACATCACGGAAAAGGCACGCCGCAGAAGCTAAACTCGCGTGCCCGCACAAACCCACTTCTAACGTAGGTGAAAACCACTCGATGTTGAAATATTTCCTTCCTCCTCCCTTGTTCACGTCTTCCCGAACGAAAGCCGTCTCAGAGAGACCGAGCTTTCGTGCCACCGTTTGCTTCTCTTCTTTCGATATGCTTCCGCTTTCATCACTCGAAAGAACGATAACAGCGGCGGGATTTCCTTTCAACTCTTCGTTTTTCGTGTCGTTGTTTACGAACGCGTTGACGACGCGATACGTAAATGTCGTCATTAACGCCTTATCTTTCTCTCTACTTATCTTAGGGTGTATCTCTGATAACGATGATATGTAGAGCGCGATCGTTTCGCAAGTGGAAGGTGTCACAAAGTGAAGTGAAGGTTGACGATGAGGGTGAGTTTGTTTTCTTAAATTCGTATCTCTTTCACATAAAAAGTAACGAACTTTCTCCACTTCCCCCATTTTCATTTCGCGGGTCGCGTATCTTTCTTCTTCTCTTTTTCTCCTGTCCGCCGTCAGAAAAGCTCCATCTCGCGCGATCGAAAATGAGCGGAACCGCCGATGGCAACGTCATCGATGCGGTTAAAACGGCTACAGACAATGCCAAGGAGAATATTAAAGAGTTCGAATGTCCAATCTGTTTGGAACTCATTCTTGGAGCAGCTATTCTACCTTGTGGCCATTTATCGTGCATATACTGTTGTCACTGCTCTATGAACTTGGAGAACTCGCATTGTTTCTTGTGCAAAAAGCAGTATCACGCTTTGCCAGGTCTCTCTACGCAATTATCGCTGTTAATTTTGTCGACCTTTCGAGAGCAATTCGATGAGCGGTTAGAAAGAGAAAGGGAGAGTTCGGAGGAGTATGAAAAGTTCCTCTTGCCTTTTGTAAAGTTTTTGAAGGAAGAGCTGAAAACGAACGCCTCTGCACTCACGGAAAGCGTCACGTGTACAAAATGTAAACGAATACTCGTGAACCCGATAGCGGCCACGTGTGGCCACATGTACTGTCTCAACTGTGTTCGTCGCGGGAATATGAAAAAATGCGTCTTTGAAAACTGTTACGGCGGAGATATCGACAAAGAAGCGGGTGTCGTCAAAGCGATGCAGCATTTACTAGAGAAGATGTACCCACTCGAGATTAAAGAGCGCATGGAAAAAGAGGAGAATGAAGAAATAGAAGAAGTCATGATGATGGAAAATGTACCCTCCGGAGAAGAAGGAGGCCAAAGAGGAGAAGAGGATGATGAAAAAGAAGAAGAAGTACATTTCGGCGTGGGTTGTGACTTGTGCGGAAGCTATCCAATCAAAGGCGAGAGATATCAATGCCTTGATTGCAAAGAAGACGAGAACGGATGTCCACTTGGTTTTGATTTGTGCGGTAAGTGTAAAGAATTCGACGAGAAAGTCGGATTGAATGAGACGAGTGCGAACGCTTACGCCGCAGCCGGGCGTTTTCGTTTCCTGCAAAATCACACGCGAGAACACAGATTGGTAAAAGTTCCGTTTCGCGAATCGTTTTTGCACAGATTAAAAGCCGCAAATCCACAAATGAGCATCGAGCAGATTCTTCGCATAATTACCATCGCGGGAGAAGAACGGGAACAAGGAGAAGACGGACAAGAAGAAGAAGAAGAAGAAGAAGAAGAAGAGCGAGAACATGAACAAGAAGAAGGTACGTCCGAAGAAAGCGAAGAAGTGATGGGACATTTTCCTTCTTCTTCTTCATCTGACGTCGTCAACGATGAGCAGCAGCAGCAGGAGGAGCAACAAAGATAAATAGACATATACGTTTTTCAAACATAGATAGACACTCATAATAACGGCAATAGTGAATGAAGACAACGCGAAATCATCCACGATACCGTAAAATTTGTCTCGGTTCGTGCATTCTCGTCAAAGCCTCTTTCGCCGACTCCTCTGATTCTACGACAAACCCTGCTTTCTCGTAGAGGCGTTTCGCGGCGATATTTTCCGATACTACGTGCACGTAAATCTCCTCCACGTTGATGTTCTTCGCATCTTCAATCGCGCGCTCTATGAGTTGTCTTGCTATACCTAGATTTCTACGAGACTCCAACACGCAAACGTTACTCATGTAACATCGTTTCTTTCGAGCATTACCTTCGATGGGAAATTTTCCAACCAACTCTTCCGCCGGCAAGTTTACGCCGACGTTCAAATCCAACGTCCCGCAAACGATTGCGCTCTTTTCGCCCGGAATGACAATCGCGGGATCTTCTGGCACTCTGTTGTCACCTTTTACGCGTTCTTCTACGGAAACATAGCAAAAAACATCGTTATTTTTGTACGACACGTCTTTGCCTGTTATTTTATTCGATATCGCCTCAAACTCGGCTTCGATTTTTGTCAGTCGGTGCGCTCGGATGCTAAATTCCGAACGGTCTTTGGGATAGGAATAAAAACACAGCGCTCTGACGCACGCCGCGCCACGAATATCTGCATCTGAATCGACTTTTTTTATTTCTATCTTTCCATTGTTTTGAATCTCGTTCGGCCGTATGGCAGAGCACGTCTTAAGAGTATTACTTTTAGAACAAAGACGATGATGTTGCCGCCGTCGGTCCGCAGATGGAATACGGGTTGATGACGATGGAGGAGAGCGATGATACGGCGTGGACGCGAAAGCCATCGAAACTCGTTCAGAGGGGGTACTTTGACGATGATAATAATAAGAGATCATAAGAGATGAAGATGAAGATGAAGATGAAGATGGATGAATATAGTGTCGTCTAGTACATGAAGAGGGGACTTTGTTTTTGCCTGAAAATGCTTGCAAGTCCGTACGACGAACAAAACAAAAAACGAAGGAAAAAATCAAAATATCAAAGGAGCTCTTTCTGCTGAGTCACCCCCGGCACAATTTAGAACACGCGTCTATTCTATTCTCAAAAGAAGTCCCTCATCAAAGAACGAGAGATGAGTGCCCCTCCTCCTCCTCCTCCTCATTCTCATCCTCCTGTTCGGGCGGTGACGTTGAAGAACGTGTCATGCTTGGGGGTAGAGTTGGAGAAGGAGCAAAAAGAGAAACAAAACGGAGAGGAGGAATTTGCGACGACGAAAGAGTTCATCAGTGCTTCGACACGTGGGGATGGTTTCCGCTCATCTGTGCCGATGACAACAACAACAACAACAAATGATGCGAGAATAGCAAATAGAAATGCGAAAAGAACTGCGGTGAAAGCTTCGTCGTCGTCGTCGAAAGTCGACGACGTTTTGCTCATCTCCACGACGAACGAGACGCGCGCGCGTTTACAAACACTTCTCTTAGACATTGGAGATGATATTTTTCTCGTTGAAAGAGAAGAAGAGGAAGGAGGTACCAACAACAATAACGAGAAAACAGAAGGAGACGACGAAGCTCAATCTTCGTTTCTGGAGGTTGTGCACTCCATCGGTGAGCACTTTTTGCAGTTCCCGAACCACGCTATGCCCAAGTGGTCGGTCTTTGCCGCGCACGCCATCAAAATCTTACTGAAAAGAACAGACTTGGCGACCGAATTGCGAAAAGAGGAGAACCGAAAGAACAGACGGGCACTGTTGACGTTGTTGTTGTGTTTCACTCGCATCACGAGTCTACACAAGAAAATTAAAGACGAAGTCGAGTCAGCCGGTCGCGCTCATTCCAACAACATTAACACGGAAGCGTTCTCGAGAACATCGTCCACGACGTCGTCGTCGTCGTCGTTTGGTGCGATCAGAAAGAAAGATATCGTCGCCACGGACGATCCCTCCACACAAAAACTCACGTTGGAGTGTTTCAAGACGTGCGAAAACTGTAAAACGATGTACGAAGGCGTAAAAATGATACAATCTTGCGTCGCACTCGCCACCATCTTAACGTTACCGCAGTTAAACACGAACAACAATATTAATAACAGTAGTAATAATAGCGAAAAAAACTCTGGGAGCTCCGCGGAAGATAGAAACGCGCAAAAAAGAATCCATTCGCCAGGATCGGCGGCGCAACAAGGAAGAAAAAATTCCTTCACCTCCTCTAGAGAAAGTTCTGCATCACCGTCGCTTGATATAATCACGAGTAATAATAATCACAGAACTGCGAGTGGGTATAATCGTGGTTCTTCGCCGAATCGGATGTCTCCTTTGGATTCTCCGACGTCGCATTCGCGCTCGTTGCTGGGCTCCTCGCCTTTGGGCCAGTCCCAGGGGACCAGAATTTCGAATGAATTCTCGAGGTTTTCAAACGTCTCCGCAATTGCGCAGACTTTAGCAGCAGATGATATTGAGCGCAAAGATGCCTTTGATAACAGCAGTACGTACTCTTCGCAATCGCCCTCGCGACGGACCAATCATGATGCGAGTTTTGGGCACGACGGCGCGGCGTCTCCCACCAGGGCGGGTGCGGGCGGTCGTGTCGGACGAGGAGTCATGAGGAATCCTTCTCGAATATTCTACAGAGCTGACATGGAGCTCGACGACGATGAAAATTACGACAATCTGCAATCAAATTCGCAAAGTGATACTCCATCTGGGAGCTTAGGCGCAGCGCACGGAGGAAAACAGGTCAGTCCAGAGAGTCAGCGGAAGATGACGTCCGTGTGCAGAATATGCGAGAAACCTGTTCCATTATCAGAGCTTGTGGCACACTCCGCGTGTTGTGCGAGCAGTCCATTGAGTTCACCGCGAGGTGATAAGCACTCGAGGCAACGTTCTATGTCACCAGTAGACTATCTACGCACCTCTTCGCTTTCGTCATCCTTTGAGGAAAAAATGAGAGTCTCAGAGTTGAGTAGATCTCTGAGCGGCAACACGAATTCTTCGGATAGAGATGACTTTCTCGACTATGAAGGAAGCGGTAATAACACTGATATTGGCAACACTATCCCGCCGCAATCACGAGTATCCGTGGAAGATTTCGAGGTGCTCAAGCTTATTTCATCGGGCGCCCACGGTCGCGTTTTCTTGGCGAAAAAGCGAGCTACGGGAGATATATACGCTATCAAAGCGATAAAGAAAAGAGATTTGGTGTTTAGAAACACAATCTCTCGCTTGAAGGAAGAACGGGATGCGCTGGTCTTAGCGGCGAACCCATTCGTTATCAAGTTGTTCTACGCCTTCTCATCGGCTCGACACGTGTACTTTGTGACGGAGTACGCCAACGGCGGCGATTTGTATAGCCTTTTGAAACAGCTCGGCTCTTTAGAAGAAAGCATGGCACGAAAATATGCGAGTGAAGTCGTTCTGGCGCTAGAATACGTACACTCAGTTGGCGTGACTCATCGCGATTTGAAACCAGACAACCTTCTGATCTCCTCAGATGGACATTTGAAGCTCGCGGACTTTGGTCTGAGCTTTGTCGGAGCGTCGCGAGACGATAATATCATCCCGAAAGCGAGCAACGAGAAATCTCCACATCATCGCTCTGGGAGTATCAGCTCTGACGCGTTAAGTAGCGAGAAGAAGATGGCAGTGGGAACTCCGGACTACTTGGCACCGGAAGTTTTGCTCTGCGAAACGGATGAGATCTCCCAATCAGTTGATTGGTGGTCGTTGGGTATCATCGTATTCGAAATGCTTTCGGGCGTTCCTCCTTTCCACGCGCCGACACCGGCGGATATTTTCGATAATATTCTCGCAGGCTACGACGCACACAACGTTGTCGTCACATATCCAGAAGGTATCTCGGATGAAGCTAAGGATATCGTGAAAAGCCTGTTACATTCCGAACCAGATGTGCGCCTCGGGTCCCTTCTCCTCGGCGGCGCAGATAGCGTGAAGACGCACCCATGGTTTACAGATATTGACTGGGATAATGGCCATTCAGAGGCTAATTTTGTTCCCAATGTTTCTAATATTCGTGACACGAGCTATTTTATAAAGCGTTCGTCCCAGAGTTCCTCGAGAACTGCCCGGAAAAGTTCCGAAGAGAGTTCAGACAGCGCTGGCGCGAACACCGTCGACAATGAATACGGAAGCTCCTCATCGCCGCTCCGTTCACCAAAGGGCGGTTCCACTCTGAGAGAAAGAAGCAGAGAACATACGTTCGAGTCGTACGATAGTGGCGAGGAAGGTGACGTGGTTATCGATGATGACGTGTACGAGGAAGATTTCGGGGATTTCAACTTCATCAATTTAGCCGAACTCGCTCGCATGAATTTGACGAGCGAAGGAAGTGGTCACGCATAGCAAAAAAAAGTATAGTACCAAGTAGTTTTAGAATGTAATGTAATAGCAATGCAATTTGTATCACAAGTTACGCGCGTAACATGTGGGTGAACGCGCGATAACTGTGTTCATTATCAAACTACTTCTATCGTGTGTGCTAAATTGTGGTGTTATACAAAATGCTATACTATTTTACGTCTCGGGCAACGCATTCGGCGAAAAGCTGCGAAATTTGTTCCGACGACTTCGTCTTTAAGCTCGAGGATATCTTCAAAAAGTCTCTCTTAAACCGTCTCAATTCGATAAGGGTAGGTTGTCTGACGCAACGGATAGGTTTAAGCCCCGTGCTGCAATCTTGTCCATGAATATCTTCAAACGTATACGTCGTCGGTTCAGAAACCCCTAGGGGATTTGCAGAATTTTGCTTGGCAATTGAATCTATGACGCGCTGTATAGCTTTGTCCAAAGAGTATCTCAAATTTGTTTCACTCAACCGAGTGGTTGCCGTTGCGAATGTTGGGCGCAAACTCTTTCTCGATGCACCGTCGATAGCAGCGTTTCTCGCGAATGACTCTTCCAGGCTCGTCATCGCCTCTCCGTCACCATCTCCGGTCGTTTCATCCTTGGAACTTCCCTCTCCCGAAACCATTCGAATGATTGCATCATACGTCATTTCACCATCAACAAATACATGTGCGCCATCATCGTTGCTATTGCTTACATACTCCCCCTTATATATCTCGCCCGAGAAATCTTCTGACGCTATCGGTTTCGTTTTCAACGTAAACATTGGCTTATGCCACCGATCCCGCGTATCAGGAACCTCATACCTGTTACACAAGTCTTCAAAGATGGAATCTTCGTACGCTTCAACCGATGCATCCACTTCCTTCAATGCTGCGCTCTGATTTCTAGATGTTGCAACCTCTCGCGAGTCAGCGCAGAATAGAGTCACGCAACGACACGCGTTTTCTCGCGCTATGCACCACAGTTGATATCGAAAACCTTTAACTAAATTCATAGAGTCTAAAATGACGTGCGGTCCGTTTGGTCTCACATACCTTTCCACCGTCGATTGCAACGTCTGACGAGTAATTTTTTCCATTCGAGCATCTTTGTACGCCTTATTTCGTTTCAAACTCAAAGAAGGTTCGTCCACGAGGACGCATTCTTCACCGGCGTCGAGCAGACGGCGCAGAATGTCTTTCGCGACGAGTGATTTGTTCGACTTTGGTAACCCTGTCAAGATAATCAAGCACGACGGCGGTTTACTCGACATTACGCACTCTTTCGCGAGACACTTACCGAGACACTTACATTCACTTCAAATCTTGTTCCTCTTTCATCCCGTTTGATGTGCGCTTGTTCTTCGCTCTCTTGTCTCGAGCTTTCAAATGTGTGTTGTGTAAATGTGGAATCTCTCGTTTTTTCGTTTACGTAGTCCCTCTCCTTTCTCTCTTTGGGGGAAACTCATATGCATATATCAAATGAAAATTTAGGGGAATTTTTACAATACAACGATACTGATTTACACGACAACTTTAACACCACTTGGATTGGCCAGTCAATGGATCGACAATGTACGCTCTGCCTTGCGGCGTGTAGAAAACTTGCTGCTGCGGTGGTCCTGGGTTTCGCGAGTGACTCGCGACGACTCCTGGATGTTGAAAAGGCAACGGCGGGAGTTCAGGTTGAGCTTGTTGTTGTCCTCCGGAATATGTCGATACTGAAATCGTGGGTGGTGATCTCGCTGGAGTCGGCGACGTTGTAGACGTTGTTGGTTGCTGTCTATAAGAACTTGGCGAAGGTTGGTTGGTGGGAGAAGCTGATGAAGTCATGACGCCGTACGCGCTCTTCAATTTGTTCCCTAGCGCTGAAGTTGTCGCCGGCGGCGGAGATTTCATAACCGCCGGTTGGTGTTGATGTTGCGATGTTAAAGCTATGCTGCTTGTTCGAAGTGCAGAAATCCAGTCATCGCGTTCGCGATCGCTATCTGCGGCCAAATGCCTCGCCCCGATTCGTTCGGAAAACGCGCCTTCCAAAGTAAGCGAATGACTTTTCCCCGCATCACGCGCCGCCGCTGGTGAAATGGAATCAACGCGAGATAATGGAATAGTACCTCGAGGCTGCGTCTTTGCCGTAACATCAGCTGTTTTGAACCAAAATATATGGTTATCTTTTAAAAGAAAAAATCGCCGGCGCCACATTCTAACTGTCTCGCCCTTCTTCCAAAGCCAACCGGAATGCTCATGCGGTTTCTCCCAATACGCAATACCTCCACCGCTACTCATCGCGCTCGCACCGTTAGTTGTCGTTGCTGCGGTCGCGCTGTTATATTCCGTCGATATTTCTCTTCTCCTTTTCGCTAAGTTAAAGTCTGAGCTTAAGTTCGTCCATTCGTTCGAATCGTCGCACACAATCGTCGACGTTCCTTCGTGACTGTTCAACTCGCACCATTGAAATGCCCCAGATAATAATGAATCAATCATTGCGCCGGTCGTGGCATTATCTGCAGTGATGACTAGCTCTCGACTGGGAACGTTTTTGTTATCGTCACAGACGATTCGAAACATGCTGTCGTCGATTTGTTGCCACGAAGAGATTTTATTCATAGGAGAGGTAAGAATTTCCTCCGTTTGCGCTTCGTTGAATAAAACAACACCATCGATTCCAACTTGTACGATTACCGATTGCACGTCGTGTTCATCGCTCAAAGGAAATAACGTCGCCTTATATCGTTGGTTTCCATCTGGGGCGCCCGTAACTTCGTTCGGTTTTTGCGCTCTTCCTCCTCCTCCTCCTCCTCCTCCTTGAGGAAAGGCACCTTGATGTTGCTGTGTGTGAATGAATTGTTGAAGATTTGGTTGTTGTTGTTCATGATGATGATGATGATGATTATGATGAGATGGCGGATGGTGTTGCTGATTCTGCTGCTCGGTGTACCGATCAGGGAGCGTCGGATACATCTTTTCTTATGCTCTCTTCTTCACTCGTACAACGATTGTTTGAATGAGTGTTTTTGTGCAATCATAAAGTGACGAGACGACTTTCTTTTCACTCGGTTTGTTCAACGAACACTCGTCACAACAAAAACTTCAACGACAACATCATAGTTGGATAATAGTAATAGTAATACTAATACATGTCTCTTCCTCCGGTGCAAGGAAGCAGCTTCCCGAGAACCATATCGACTCTATCCGCGACGAGAAGTACCATCGAAGCGGAGATAATTTACGACGACTTGTTGGCGTTGGAAAGAGCGCACGCGAAACGTTTACACATCGTGAGAACGTTACACTCGAGACGACCGATTATAGGAAAAACGAAAAACAGAAGAGGAAACAACGGAAGCATCGGAGGAGAAGGCGGAGCAGGGAGCGACAATAACATCACAAATCAAGCGGAATCAGATTTAGAAGATAACGACGTCGCCGAAGGTGGCAATGCTATGGAAGAAGACGAACAAGGCGTGAGCGAAGAAGAGGAAGAAGAAGAAGAATAGACAAGAAGTGCTCACAAATGAGTTTTTTAAAGGTCATCGATGATCTCGCAAGGGACAAGCCTATGCGCAAGACGAAAGAGCGACAAATTAGGAAGCAAAAAGAAGAAGAGAAAGATGGCGATGATGAGTATACGGAGACTGTGAAGCCCGATGTAAAACTTCCTAAACAAAAAGCGTTTCGTGTCGACGCGACGCCGACGACGGTGGGAAACAATAGCATAAGTACGGCGAAGACAACAACAACAATAAATACATCAAAGGACGTAGAAGTTACGGCGTCAATGCAAACATCAGACATCGTGTTGAATGAAAAATCTGTTTACGGTGTTTTGGACGAGAATATGTCGCGAAAGAAGAGCGCAAGAGAACCTTATCGCACGCTACGCGAAAGCGTTATGAGGGACGAGCGAAGAAAGCGGAAGAAAACGTCTTTGAAGGATGCGGGCAACGACGACGAGGACGAAATCGTGTTTGTTGTTTACATAGATTCTAGCGTAGGTAAAACAAGGTTCGACATATTTGCAAAAAACGTTCCGGAAAAGCTCGGAGGGCTAGTCGTTTCTCATGTGGAAAAGTCGATAATTGATTCAAACGCGCTTTTAGTTGGGAGTCTCGTTGTGAACGACGCCACAAGAGGTGGAAAACATAAATCCAAGATCGAGCCAAAGAAAAAGAAAAGGAGGAAGGAAAAGAAAGAAGACGAGGAGATTGGCGTCTCGCACGTAGTTACTACGAAAGAAGGATTTGCCAAGTACGAAAAGAGTGTGCCGGATGAGTGCGTCACCAAGTTTGTATCTCCGGAATACATCGCGGCGTGCTTGAAAGAGAAGAAGATTATTGTACCCATCGAAGAGAAATGGTCCTTTGCCGCAGTTGCGGACGCAAAGACGTCGCCGATCGAGAAACCAACGCAAGAAATGCCGAAAGGAGAGAGCAAAGAGAAGAAAGAGAAGAGAGGAGAAGAAAGTCATCACGATGAAGAAATCTTGACTCTGATGGAACTCGCGCAAATTTCGCTCGAGCAGGCTCGCGTCACACTGGTTCATTTTGGATATTCGTTAGAGGTTGCAGTAGAAGCTTTTCTGGAAGGCAAGGTTTCCTTCACGGAGATTAATGGTGAACAGACGCTGGTTGAAAACGCATCCAAGCAAGCGTCGATGGAAAGCGACGTTCGGCAGAACTACTATCACAGCTTGGAAAATATGAAGAAAATCAAGAAGCATTTCATGTGTCAACCTGCAGAACGCATTGGAAACCATGACGCCAACAAGTCACTCATCGATATGTTCTCGAATTATGGAGCAATGCTTCAGGATATGTACCCAGATAACAAGCAACAAAGAGGGCGGGGGAATGCGTATGTTAAAATCGCGCGTTTGCTGGAGAGCACGCCGTACGAGTTGACGCCAAACAACATCGACAATTTCATTGAGAAGAACAGGCGCGGAGGTCAAGGCATGGGAGAGAGCATGTGCAATAAGCTCAAGTACGCCGTCTCGTTTAAAGTTTTACCTGAATATGAGGCGTTTTTGAAGGATCCTTCCGTCATCGCGGTGAAAGACATGTCTCGAGTGCACGGAATTGGAACAAAAACAGCGTACAAATTTTATGAGCGATTTAACTTGAAGTCGGTTGAGGATTTGCGCGCGCTTCTGTCCAGTGGCGATCCAAACAATATTCTGAAGAACGATATGCGCATAAGCTTGAAATATCTTGAGGATTTGGAAGATCGCATTCCGCGGGAAGAAGCGAAAGAGATTGGCGATTTCGTCCGCGAGAGCGTCGAGAATATTGTGAGAGGCGCTCAAGTTGAAGTTGCTGGTTCGTATCGACGAGGAAAGCCGACGTGCGGTGACGTTGACGTTTTGGTGTGTTTAAAAGAGAATCAAAAGAAAGATGGTGTGTTGCAAAATATCGTCGACGATATCGATCGAAGAGGCTTGATTTCGGCGAGATTGTCGCAAGGCACGTTCGGGCAAGATAACTTCATGGGTGTCTGCATGCTCCCGGACGGCAAAGAAAACCGCAAACACCGCAGACTTGACATCAAAATATACGAGCCCAAGCAGTTCGCGACGGCGTTGCTATATTTTACGGGTAGTGGCCGCTTCAACCGATCGATGCGTACGTATACGCATATGATGGGTTGGCATTTAGACGACAAAGGATTGTACATGGACAGGAACAAATCGAGGCGAGTAGAGACTGTGACCGAACAAGACATCTTCGCGGCACTGGGGCTAGATTATGTGCGCCCGCAAGATCGAAGCGTTGGATAGATATAAAGAAACCTAAACTACTTGGTGCTAAAAAAGACAAACCCCTAATTCCAAGATCAAGATGACTTTATTCCCGCCTTTGCCTCTAAAGCTTTAATTCTATTGTCCTGCTCTTTTAACGCGTTCACGAGCATGTAAACTAAAGCCGTCGGATCCGTCGCGTGAGAGCCGTCCGCGTTCTTCACGAGCATTTCTGGTGCGATTTTTTCCACGTCGCTCGCCGCTATCCCAAACAGAGTCCTCGATCCGTCCGCGCTGACGTAAGATTTCGGCGCGATGTTACGTATTACTTCTGTACCTTTCGTATACAAGGAGCGTTTCCGGTCCTGTACAACTTTCTCGTCAAATACAAACATACCACCACCTGTTTTACGAACATCGTCGTGTTGCATTACTACTTGATTTGCATTCGTGCTCCGCGCTGAGCTGAGCGACGCGTCGCCAAATACTACCGAACCTTTGTGCAAAGCGCTGGACAACCGTCCCGATAAAACGGAAGAAAATTGACCGCTCGCCTTGTTGTTTTCACCACCCGCAACGTGCGATCCACCACCCGATGCTTCGTTATTGGAGCCACCTACAATTGTTGCGTCGCTCGCCTTGACGGTATTGTTGTAGCCTCCAACGATTACGCCGTACGTCTCCTCCACCTTGTTATAGCCTCCTCCTACTATCACGGTAAAATTCGACGTCGCAGAGTTTGCCAATCCACCAACAATTGCACCGTGATCATATGAAACGGAGTTTAACGCACCACCCAAGACGGACGAGTGTACCCCGTTCGCATTGTTGTACTCGCCGCCGCCGACGCAGGATCCGTCCCCAATTGCTTTGTTAAACACACCTCCGTTTACGACGGAATCAACACCCCCGGCAACATTATTCGCACCACCATTTGCGACCGAGCCTGCTTTTAAAGCCATGTTCAATTCACCTCCGTTCACCGTAGATGCAACTTCAAAGGCGCGATTTTGACCGCCGCCGTTGACGGTGGAATCATCTTTTGCGCCTTCGTTGTCGTAACCACCGTTTATAGTCGCGTACGCGCCTTTCGCTCTGTTATTCAAGCCTCCATTCACAGTAGGATGACCGTCGTTTTCGTTCCAAGCAATGTTATACGCGCCTCCGTTAATAGTGCATCCAACACCTTTCGCGAAATGTCCGCCGGTTGCATTTGTGCACACGCCGCAACCGGCGATGCCGCGCGAGCGCGTCATTGGAACTAAAAGCGCCGGATGCGGGACCAGCGGTTTCGTCACTGCCCCTTGCGCAGCTTCCTCCCTTTTCGCTTTGTCGATGGCTAATATTTTCTCTTGCGCTTTCTTCTTCATTGATTCGGTTAAACTTTGTTGACTGTGCGTATCCAAACCAAATCTCCTAAGTAAGCGTTTCGTTTCCGGATCTTTGAATTTCTCTTTGTCGCGAGCAGCTTCGCGAGCGAGTTTCATGTATTCGGAATCTTTCATCTTCACCGCACTTTTCGCTCCATCTACTCTTCCCATGTTTTTTTCCGCGATTTTGATAACCTCTTCGTTTCCAGTGTCTACTTCGACCCACATGCCGCCGACGTTCTCGTACGTCTTCCCATTTTCAACTTTTCTGTTTTCATCGATCGCGCTTTCGTCGTCTTCGTCCTCGTCGTTTTTTTTAAATCCAGCTTCGGCTCGATTAAACTCGAGCGTTCCTTTCAAACGCTCGTCTCTTTCGTCCAAGTCTTCGAATTGCTTCTCGAGTTCTTGATGTCGTTTCTCCGCTTCGCGCAACTTATCCGATCCGAAACTCGCCGGTCGTTCAACTCTGGGAATCATTTTCGGTTCTATTTTGGGGCTTGCAGATTTAGGAACTTCCACATCGCCGTTAGTATCGTTGACGTCGTCGTCATCCATTTCTGTGTCTTCGATATCGTCCAAATTGTCGATGTCTTCGTTCTCCTCCTCGGCGGCTTTTTTCGTTGTTGTTACTTTCGGTGCCGAGGAGGAAGAAAAAGAGGATTTACTGGCTCCAACACCACCAGTACCGTGCGCATGCGTTGAAGAACTCGCTGAAGCTTTCACGTGCGCGTCGTGATGCGCGTTCATAGAGTGTACGTTAATGGCGCCGCCTATAACGCACAGTGCCGCCGCGAGAAGCAGAATACACCGAGGTAAATCCAAGCCTAGAAATCCAAAGGATCGTCGTCGGTGTCGATTGTTCACGTGGAACAAACCGCCCCGTCGCAGTCCGTCTCGTCTGCCTCCACCGGCGTTGCGCATCATCTTCAAAGTGGTGGTGGTGGTGGTGTGATAGTATTGCGTGTGAAGGTTAGTATATCTTGTAACGTCTGAGAAAAACTGTGCTGCTGTTGTTGCTGCTGGTGTGAAGTATTAGTGAAGACCGAATTCAAAACAGTCAAAACAATTACTTGGCGGCAGAAAAACACACCCCTAAATCTAAATCCGTTTTTGTTGGTAAACTAAACGCGCTCGGTATTTATTTATTATGCATACAGAGAGAGGCAGATAAGAATACAATCGGAGAGAACATCGAAAGAGAAGACGGAAGCATGAGTTTATCCACTTTCAGCGCTTTGGGATCTCGTCGCGCCTCCTCCAGCGGCAGAGAGCTTTCTGCGTTCGTGTTGATGGAAACATTTGTGTCGTCGTCATCCAAGAACTTTCAGCAAAACAACGAAGAGCAACAAAAGCAGCGACGCAGATACTCAACGTCATCGACCTCGAGAATTCCGGATATGCTACGAGATAGAAAGATACTAGCAAAGTGCAATTCTCGACCCATTTCTTGGCAACGCGGATACGCTGCATCGTCAGCGCCGGTACCAGCTGCAGTAGCAGTAGCAGGAGAGAGCTCTTTCGATGTCGTCTCTTCAACCGTCGCGACTGCGTTACAACACGTTCAATTGCACTCGGGTTTACCGTGGTGGGCAACACTAGGCGCAACTGCGTGTATTATTCGCATTTCTATGATCCCTATCTTATCAAAGCAAATGAAGGCGAGCGTTTTAATTGCACACGCAACGTCCGTTTTGCAGGCCAAAAAGAAACGCGAGGCGGAAAAAAGACTTGCCGACAATGACGCGGCTTCCATCAACGACGTTCCCGAAAAAGCAGCAATTTTCAACGACGTTTCAGAAACGTTACGAATAGCTAACGCTATTCGTCAGCGCTTGCCAGACACTTCGACCGCGCCGCATCCGTACTGGCTCCTTGCGGCTCCAATGATTCAGCTCCCTACGTTTGTTTGTGCTATATCAGGCGTTCGAAGTTTAATATCGAAAGCGTCGAACGATGTCGCTTCTGGTCATCAGAGTGCGTTGTATGCGGACCTTTCCAACGGTGGTATGTTTTGGTTTAGAGACTTGACGCTGAGTGGATTAGATTTAACGAATTTGTACGCGCCCATGGGCATGTATGGCGTAATACTACCTTCGCTCACCGCGGCGATGGTGTTTGCAAACATAGATTTGAATTTTAGTAAAATAGCGACTGCAAACCCGAGAGGAATACATGCATCTATCAAACTGCTACTCGAGTGGATGTGCGTCCCAATATTGATCGTAGGTATGCAGTTACCGCAAGCGGTTCATTGCTACTGGCTCGCAGGAAGCACGTATTCGTATGTCCAATCGAGTACGATTCGGAGCGAGTTTGGGAAGAGATCGAAGATTTTAGGTACGGCTGAACTTGAGCTCGATTTGAAGAAATTATCGCGGCGAGGCGTAGATAGCGTGATAGCACTTGATAATGGGAGTCTTCTCGCGTCGTCGGAAAATGATGCCCGTGTTTTGGATTCACCTTCGCCGAAGCTATCGAAGCATATGGAAGAAGGTTTAATAACTGCGGCTGAATTGAAAGCTTCCGGAAAAGCGATAGAGGCGTGCAGACAAATAGAAAAGTTATTAACATCAAATAATAATTATAACGATGGAGCAACCAGTGGTGGGCAAAGCAATAATAGTGTTCGCATCGATACGTCGCAAGGGCATCCTTCATTGTGGTACGCGCTAGCGCAAACGCGAGCCTCGATGAAAAATTGGAAGCACGCGGCGGCGGCGTATGAAGCGTGCGCGAGACTTGAACCAGACGCATCAAAGCGGGGGAAGGCACTTTTTGGAGCCGGTATCAGTAGAGGAAAACTGGACGATGTGGCAAAAGCCGTGGATGCGCTAGAAGAAGCACACAACCTGCTTCCGAAAGATGTATCAATTATGATTGCGTTGGCGTCAACGTACAAGATGAACGGTGACTCCGATATGGCACTTACCGTCCTGAAGAGCGCGTCCGAAGAAAAACCAGAAATTTATAAAGCATACGTAGAACCATTAGAGCGCGAAATAGATGAGAATAGAATGATGAAGTAGTCGTAGTCGTAGTCGTAGTCGTAGCCGTAGTCGTAGTAGTAGTTTG